>SDBT01002091.1_pt1 | contig 35793 bp, 33 predicted proteins | sample 2277101 | NCBI WGS metagenome assembly SDBT01 (sample SAMN10404973, study PRJNA504765) | marine sediment metagenome | isolation source: marine sediment core GS10_PC15, 103 cmbsf | place: Arctic Ocean: Southern Knipovich Ridge | collected 2010 | reverse complement strand
CAGTAACATTAGTTTTTGCCCAATTCCCCCTCACCCTAACCCTCTCCCCGTTGGGGAGAGGGAACTTTTTACTGTTTACTACTTCCTCTCCCCTGGGGGAGAGGAATGAGGTGAGGGGGGAGTTTTGAACGAGCAAGAATTAATGTCACAGAGCACTGGAATTGCCATTGCGAGCCGCAGCAACCTCAAAATTTACTCTCCTTTGGAGACGAATTCCTGATATTGTTGATGATCCATTAGATTCGTAACTTCCTCCGAATGCGCAACTTCTATGGCAAAAATCCATCCTTCCTCATAAGGGGAGCTATTAATCACTGCCGGGTCATCTTGAAGCCTCTGGTTTACCTCCACGATCTTGCCGGATGCGGGCGCATAAATGCTGAACACCGCTTTGACCGATTCAATGGTCATGACTTCCTCTCCTGCTTTAATCTCTTTGCCTATCGGCGGAAGTTCCACAAACACCACATCGGTGATCTCCCTCTGGGCATAATCGGTAATTCCCACAAACCATTTATTTCCTTCCTCACGAATCCATTCATGATTCTCGGTAAACCTTAACTGACTTAAATCCACCATTGTTTCCTCCCTTTAATTCATCACTCTGAGGGCTTCAGTCCGAAGAACCTCCTTGACGATAAAATGGCAATTCGGTCACCCCTGCTTTACCCTTCTTTCTCGGCGAGACTATCTCCAATTCGGTTCCCGGCTTGCTTAACCCCACCTCCACATACCCCATGCCGATAGGGCTCCGGAGGGTCGGGGAGTATGTCCCACTGGTGACCTTACCTATCACCTTCCCATCTCTTTCTATTGGATATCCGAAATGTGGGATAGCCCTCTCCCGCATAATAAACCCGACCAGCTTCCTTTTTATACCTTCTTCTTTCTGCCTCAGCAGTTTCTCTCTCCCTAAGAAAGTGTCTTTATGGAAACTTACCACCCAACCGAGACCTGCTTCCAAAGGAGTGTGTTCTTCATCGATGTCATTACCATAAAGCGGATAACCCATTTCCATTCGAAGACTGTCCCGCGCGCCCAGTCCACAGGGCAAAAGATCGTGCTTGGTTCCCACCTTTAAAATTTTCTCGCAGATTTGCGAAATATCTTTTCCCGGGCCAAAAATCTCAAAACCGTCTTCCCCGGTATACCCGGTTCTGCTAACGATGATCTCCGTTTCGTCTACCCCGTTAGAAATCCTATTTCTGACCGGGTTTGCCTCGCGGATTATCAGGTGGTGATGGCTTATCTCCTTCGCACCGGGAAAGACTTCCTCGATGATCTCCGGGCTCCGAGGTCCCGACAGGGCCAGCGCTCCCGTTTCCTCGCTCCTGTTTATTATCTCTACCTCCGGAAGACAATATCTTTGCAAATGGGAAAAATCTTTTTTTATGTTGGAGGAATTGACTACCAGAAAGAACTTCTCTTCACCTAATCGATAGATGAAAATATCATCTATGATCCCTCCGTTTTCGTTACATAGATGCGCATAAATCGCTCCCCCAATTTCCGCTTTATTGAGGTCATTGGTGATAACTCCCTGAAGGAAACGAAATGAATTGGAACCGGTTATGTTGATTTGTCCCATATGGGAGATGTCGAAAAGCCCGGCCCTTTGCCTCACTGCCAGATGTTCCTTGATAATGCTGCTGTAATAAAGGGGAAGTTCCAATCCATGGAAATCCACGAATTTGGCGTCGAGCCGCCGCTGAACCTGATAAACACAGCTCCGCTTCATTTCAATCCCCAGCCATCGCCTCTACTCTCGCCATCATCTCTTCGGCATCGTAGGAACTTCGCACCAGCGGCCCCGAAAATACCTTGCGGAAGCCCATCTTTTTCGCTTCCCATCTCAAAAATTCGAATTCATCCGGGGTAACAAACCTTTCTACCCTTACATTTTTCGGCCCGGGAGAAAGATACTGTCCCAATGTCACAAAATCACAACCTACACTCCGCAAATCCCTGAGAGATTGAACTATTTCGTCTGTCTTTTCCCCCAATCCCAAAATCAACCCAGATTTCGTTACTATCCCAAGATCGTTTCTCTTCACATACTCGAGCATCTTAAGAGAAAGAGAATAATCCGCCTCGGGCCTCATTTTTTTAGAAAGTCTTCGCACTGTCTCTAAATTATGGTTGAACACGGTAGGTCTTGCCGAAATTACTTTATTCCAGGCATCGATATCACCACCAAAATCCATGGTCAACACCTCTATACTCGCCCCGGGAAGCCTGCTATGAATGGCATTTATGCAGGCAGCGAATTGCTTTGCTCCCCCATCCGGCAGGTCATCCCTGGTAACGGAAGTAATGACTATATGTTTTAACCCCAATTTATTCGCCGCTTCCGCTATCTTTCCCGACTCCTGGGAATCCGGCGCCCTTAACTTCCTCTCTCCATTTGCCTTATTTACTCCACAGAAACTACAGTGTCTGGTGCATATATCCCCTAATATCATGAAAGTCACCCTTCCCCGGGAAAAGCATTCCCCCCGATTAGGGCATCGGGCACTCTCACAAACTGTATTGAGACCATATCGACTCAGGATTTCCTTTACCTTAAAGTATATTTTCCCCGTGGGAATCTCTTTCCGGAAATACCCCGGTAAACGTTGCCTCAAAGTCTCATTATCTTTCACACACATATTTTATCCCTTCCGATAGGGTGGGATGACCGAAAATCATCCAAGAAAGCTCCTCCTTTCGCATCCCCGCTCTTATCGCTAAAGCCAGTTCATGAATTAACTCAGTAGCCTCATCTCCGATAATCTGTGCACCTAACAATTTTCCCGACCCTTCCTCACATACAATCTGTATAAATCCCTCGGTTTCTCCCGAAGTCTGGGCCCGGGAGGATGATAGGAAATGGTAACGCTTAACTTTAACTCCGTGCCCTCTTTCTTGCGCCGCCTCGCTGTCTAATCCCACGCTGGCTACCTCCGGCCATGTATATACCAGAAGGGGCACAATATCGTATTCCATCTTCCGATTTCCTCCGGTCGCGTTCTCCGCCGCCACCTCACCCTGCGCCGTGGCTACATGAGCCAGGAGCATCCTACCGGTCACATCGCCGGCGGCATAGATGTTGGGAACAGAAGTTTCCATTTTATCATTGACCGATATGCTCTCTCCCTCCATTTTTATATCTGAAACATTCAAGTTAAGGCTCTGAATATTCGGCTGTCTTCCGGTACAAACCAATATCTTCTCTACAAAAATATCCTCATCGTTTGACAGATGCACGCCTAAAGATTCATCCGATTCCATATCTATTCCGGAAACCGTGGTTCCGGTTCGAATAACAATCCCTCGGCCCTTAAAAGACCTTCCTAAATAATTACTTATGTTCTTATCCTGGCCGGGTAAGAGTTGTGGCATCTTTTCTACCAAGGTCACTTCCGTGCCCAGGGCGTGAAAAAGGCAGGCAAACTCGCATCCGATAGTCCCGCCCCCAATTATAAGAAGCTTGGAAGGAATTCTTGCCAGAGAGAGAGCCTTCTCCGATGTGAGTACCCCCGGGTGAGAATAATCTATCCCGGGCAGCTTTATCGGGACCGAACCGGTAGCAATTGCCATCTTGTCGAACGAGACTTCCTTCGTCTCTTTTCCTTCGGCTTCCACGACGACCTTATCCCGGGAAATAAATCTCACCGTCCCCGTAACTAAATTAACTTTCAATGCCCTCAAAGATGTCTGCATCCCCTTCTTTAGAGTATTTATCACTTCCTCTTTTCTTTGCATCATTCGGGGTAAGTCTATTTGAAAATCCTTGATTTTTATTCCCAGTTCCTCGGTTTTCCTCAGTTTATGAACGACTTTAGCCGAAGTGAGGAGAGATTTAGTAGGAATACATCCCACATTGAGACAGGTTCCACCCAGAAGGTTATTTTCGATGAGTGTTACCCCGGCCCCTGACCTCGCACCTTTATAGGCGGCAGCAAGCCCCGCTGGCCCCCCACCAATAATCACTATATTCATTCCTTTTTTCTCCCTGGTTCACCTTCATTCATGCATTATTCGGTATAGTTTAGGAAGATTTTGTTCTGAACTTTTCATCCAATAGATATTTCTCTTCCAGGCCAACGACCCGGGTGAATTCATCAAATTGCATCAGTTTATCCAGCATATGCATGGTTGTTCCCCGGGCCCCGATCCGGATGAGTTCCTTTACCATCCGCATTACATTCAACGCCCCTCCGTAACCGGTATCCCCATCGACCACTACCGGGATAGATACTGCATTACATACCCTTCTTGCCGTATCCAAAACCTCACTCTGGGTAAGCAGTCCAAAATCGGGCTCCCCGATCAAGCTCGCGGCCACCCCAAATCCGGTAAGGACTACGGTATGGAACCCTGCTTGTTCCGCAAGCCTGGCACTCAGAGCATCATAAACTCCGGCAACTAAAAAGATCTCTCCATCAGCAATAAGCTTATGCACTTTTTGCCCTTCCTGTCGAGTAGGCATCTTCAACAACCTCCTTTCGATTGCTTAACGCCACTAAATCCCCCCTCCCCCCCTTTGAAAAAGGGGGGTTAGGGGGGGGATTTCCATAATTAAGCCTCCTTGAATTTCTTTAAATTAACTGGTGATAATGATCTGGGGTTGGGGTCGGCGGGAGATCGTTTTTGTTCCCACCGAGGTCGAACAGTAGGGACAGAGATAATCGTATTTGTCCCCGTCAGGAAGAACCAAAAGCAGCCTTTTTCTGACCGGCACCGACTTCTGGCATTTCGGGCAGAAAAGCTCCGAAGCTTCAAGCTCTTTGAAAGTTGACCCCGGCATTGCCACTACTCCAATTTTATCCTAAATTATGCGTAAACATACGAATTGCTTGTCCTGAGATTATCGAAGAATATGTTGTGTGAATCGGTTGCGGTTGAGCAACTCGTGTCGTTATTTGTTGATCGTCCATCGTCAAAATGACCCAACCGATAGACGTAAGACGAAACGAGCCCCGTAGAAATAAGTTGCTAAATGTGATTACTTTCGATATATATCGAGAATTTTTCACGGGGCGAGCAGCGCAACCTAATAACTAATAACCAATGAAAGTTTACTCAACTTGTCCTGAGCCTGTCGAGGGGCTATTCCCCCTGTCCGCCATAGCTTTAGCGACGGCGGATGCTACTCCCTGCCATTCCTTGCTACTCCCTGCTACTCCCTGGGATTACAAGTTCTTATCAATAAACTCTTTGATTTTTTGCCAATATGGCCTCCCTCCGAAATAGTAGGTGTCGTTATGCCCCGCTCCTTCGATGGGGTAAAACTCCTTCGGCTCGTTGGCGGCGGCGAATAATTCTTTGCCATTGTCGTAGGCTACCAGCTCGTCCCGATTGCCATGGAAGAAGAGCAGCGGAGTAGAGACCTGCTTGATTTTCTTAAGAGAGTTAAACTTGTCCTTAATAGCTTCAGCTACTAAAGGGACAAATGGCCGGAGCAGGTCAGCAAAGGAGGTAAAAGTGGACTCGAGGATTATTGCCGGAAAAGAGTGCCGGCAGGCAAGATCAATCGCTACTGCCCCTCCCAGGGACCTTCCGAATACCACAATCTTGCTTAAACTGAGTGCCTTAGCCGAGGTTAAATAACTTAGGGCTGCCTCAGCATCTTGGTAGGTTCCGTTCTCCGAGGCTACTCCCTCACTCTGCCCGTATCCCCGGTAGTCAAAGATGAAGATGTTCAGGCCCAGGGCGTGCAGAAATTGCAGGTTTTCCACCCGGTGGGAGATATTCCCACCGTTGCCGTGAAAAAATAGCAGAACTCTATCACTGCCCTGGTTCGGGATATACCAGCCGTGAAGCTTTACCCCATCATCGGTAGTAAAATATACATCCTCATAACTAAGACCCATATTTCTTGGGGTCATTAGCAGCTCCCGCTCGGGGAAGAAGATGTAACTGCTCTCAATCGCCTGTTCTTCCATGCTAATAAAAGACCATACTGGTGAAGCTTACCGCCGAAGAGTTGCCGACATCCTTCCACCAATCATATTTCAAAACCTCTCCCCGCTCAGCCTCGATAACCTTTAACAGGGTATAGATCGGAGGCAGGCCGCAGATCCTTCTGCGATCACGGTCTTTCTGAACAGACCGGTAAAAACCCTCGGCGTCGATATTCTCCGCGCACTTAAGCATCCCTAAGTCTTCAGCTTTCACCTCCTCCAGGAAGCCGAGTGAGGGTGGAGAGGGATCTCCATAGCGTATCCCAATGTGGCTCAGGTCGGCCCCGGCAATCATACATACCTCCCTTTTACTTGAGGAAAGGGTATCTTTAAGAGCCTCGATGAAACCCCTGACCGAAGTAGTTTCAGCCGGACTGGCTCCCGACATTATCATCTCCTGAAAGGAAGAACAAAGAATGGGCACGATACTAAAGTCCCTTTCCCCGGCGAAGATATGTTGAAGGAAGATGACTTGGAACTCAATGGAATGCTCTAATCTGTGGGCAGAATCCCGGAGTAATGAGTCGCCTCCCCCAGACTTTGCTATTTTATTTACCAACTCTTTATCAGTTTTTGCAATCCCCAATGGGGTCTCGAAATCCTTCAGAGTGAGGGAGAAAAGGCCTTCTGCTTCATAGTGTGAGGTACCGAAGATAACAAAAAGATCGGCATTGGTATATTGTTTTATCTCCCGGTAGGCATAAGCAAAGCAAGCACCTCCGGCCTTCAGATCAATGTGGGGCGCTACTGCCCCTTTAATTGGTTTCTTTGGATTCCGGGCAGTAGCTTCCCCCAGGTCATTGAGTGAAATAAAAAATTCCTCGAGCTGCCGGCGGAGCTTTTCCGGGTCGGCCTCATAACTCATTCCGGCATGGGCAGCCGAGCGGAGCGGGGACCGGTGAAAATTCTCTTCTATTTTTATCCGATATTCCTGGAATTGCTCATTATCCAGGAGGAGATGGTCATTTAGCTCCTTAACGACTTTCTCAATTGCATCGAGGTAGATAAGCTCACCGTGTTTGCGCATGTATTCGGCCTGAATGTCACGAAGGGAATGCTTGCCGTCCAGGAGACTAATAATCAACAAGCTATGATAGGGAAGCAGGAGGGGGTCTTTGGTAAAGCGAAGGGGATCACGGAAGCAGATTAGCTGTCTCCCTCCCTCATCCTTCAGAGGAAAAATCTCCACATTACGCAGCCGCGGATATTCCATAAATCTCTAAAAAATTAAACCAAATAGTGCATTATTAATGTAGGGGCCGATGCCTGCCTGCCATAGCTCCCGGCCTTCGTAGCGACTTCGGCGGAGTAGGCTCAGCGTAGGTAGGTCTCTATCGGCCCGAATCCTTCGACCCCGCCACAGGCGGGGCTCAGGACAGGCAATTCGGATGTTCACGCATTATTTGGGTTTAATTCTAAATTATATTTGAAGAAAAATCAATTAAATTGACTGAATGAAAAATTGATGCTACAAAATTAACATCCGAAAATTAACCCAAATAATGTATTAATGTAGGGGCCGATGCCTGCCTGCCATAGTTTCAGCGTAGGTAGGTCCCTGTCGGCCCGAATCCTTCGACCCCGCCACAGGCGGGGCTCAGGACAGGTAAGGATGGACACGGAGGTCCACCCCTACAATCTTAACAGAAAGGGGAACTTATGATTGGGAAGATTCTCACCGCCGCAGGTTTTGTTTTGACTCTAACAGGGCCATTAAGTGCCGAGACCTTTAAGTCCCCTCCTGTAATTCAGAAGGAAAGGTTGGTATACCGGTGCGGGTATGAAGACCCGAATGTCAGCTTTGCCGGAAGGGCTCTGGGAATTCAGGCGCTGGATCGAGAGTTAGCCGAAGAAATAGACCAAACGGTGGAACACTACCAGGAAGGTGGGCAGAGTTATATCCGCCTCCATACTAAGAATAAGCTCCGCAATGGCAACATAGTTGATGCCACCACGATCCTAACAGATAGGGGAAAGCTAATCTGGCAGAGTAGCACCGGGGTGGTCACCAGTGCCTCCGGCAAGGAGCTGAGCCGAGGGGCTTTTTTTGGTCCTCGAGACCCGACCTACGGGTATCCTGATGATATTTATGACATCAGTGTTCTGCTGACGCTCTTTCGAGGGATGAAACTGGAGAAAGGGTATCAGCAGTACTTTTATCTTTGGGTAACCGGCCGGAACATCATGCGGATGAAGGTAAGAGTGGAGGGGATCGAGGAAGTCAAGGTGCCGGCAGGAACATTCCAGTGTCATAAGGTAGTGATGACGCCTATGATTGCGGATTTCTTTGGAGAGTTTATCGGGAGGGTGATTCGGCGCTTCTCTACTTCCAAATACACTTTTTGGTTAGATACCCAAGGCTCCCATCCCTGCGTGAAATATCGCGGTCCCCTGGGTACCTTTGCTGTGGGATTGCCTATCGTAATCAATGAGCTAATTTCTTATTCTCAAGAACCCTCGGAGCAGCCGGGTAGTGAGCCAGAAAGCCCCTGATCTTATTTGGAAAAATAGGGACAGCGCGGCTGTTTTTATCCTGGTTTAAATCCCGATTCAATCATTTGCATTTTTCACTTTGCAACGTGTCCTACCGTAGCTATCAGCGTAGGTGGATTTGAATTTTAAAATGCGCCGCAGGCGCCTGGCATCATTTGCTCATTTGTCAAGATCAAAGATTTAACAGGTGCCCTTTAACAGGCTGTTACCCAAATGATTTTTACTCAGGAAACATTAAGATTATTAAGAAAAGCAGGGTAAAATTAGCGTAATACCTACATTTTACCGTCATTTTATACCGTTTAGAAGGCGGTTTTTATGTTTTCATGCTTTGGGCAACAGCCTGTTAATGGGTAACCCCATTCCTCACTGGTCTTGCTTAAAATGTCTTTTTGCTATCAAAAAGGTTGATTTAAGACCCAAAACGCACCATTTTTAACACATTATTTGAATTATATCAACAGGTTAGCTTGGTCCGACCCCGAACAAAACAGATAAAAAAGTTGTTGACATTTATAGAGAGTATTTCTATAATTACCGTAGCTCTTTCCTACCTCATGTTCAATTCGATATCTGCCAGTATCTCTACAATCAGGGTGATTCTGACCTAGCTGCCAGAGGATTAGAGCTTTTAATTGAACAAGGGAACCCAAAGAACCCTTGGGTTGAAAAGGCTTATATCTATCAGGCTAAGATTTTAGAGGAATTAGAGTTTAGGAACGCTGCCCTGCATGTCTATGACAGGTTCTTTTATAAATATCCTCGTTCTAAATTTATGGTGAAAGTTAAGTCTATGTGTGAAAGTCTTGGAGTGATGGTTATTGGGTACTAAAAAGAAAAATATTAAGGATTCCCTTATTAAAAAAGTTAAGATTTCAAGAGATTAGTTATTCTCATTTAAAAGTGATGAAAATGGAAATGAATGAAAAAATTAAGCCAACTATCCTGATAGTAGATGATAATGAATCTATTAGAGATACCCTGGAATCCATTCTCCATGATGATTACAATGTTTTTAAAGCCGAAAGTGGAGAAAAAGCATTAGATATTCTGAAGGAATATGATATCGATATTGTATTTCTTGATATTCTACTGCCGGGCATAGACGGTCTAAGGGTCTTAGAGAATATAAAGAAATATCACGAAGGTGTTGATGTTATTGTAGGAAGCGTTGTTAAAAAGCCAGAACATATTGTGGAGGCGATGAAGCTTGGAGCCTATGATTATATAACCAAGGATTTTGACCACGATGAAATTAGACTTAAGGTAAACCGCTTAGTTGAACATCAGAAAAGGGAAAGGGAACTAGTCTACATCCAGGAGAAGTTTAAAGCTCAGATGGAGAATGAATTCATTTTAGGTAAGAGCTCATTAATTCGGAAGGTATGGGAGAAAACAAAAGCCATTTCTAAATCCGATTTGCCGATATTTTTCTCAGGGGAGCCCGGTACGGGAAAGCAGCTTCTGGCCAGTAAGATCCATGAACAAAGCGATAGGAAAGAGTATCAGTTTGTCTCTATAAACTTATATATTATTCCTCAAGACTCAATCGATTATATTTTGTTTGGCAATGGAGATCCTTCTCTTCCAGTAACAAAGGATTCTCAAGCTGCTAAGATCGAGCTCTCTCATCGGGGAACATTGTTTCTAAAAGGCATAGAATACCTATCCGAAGAAACCCAACAAAGATTGCTAACCGTGTTTGAGGAGAAGAAAATTGAAAAAATGGGGAGTGAGGGATCTATAAAAGTTAACTTTAGACTCATAGTTGCCTCTAATAAAACCTTCGAGGATTTACTTAAAGAAAAAAAGTTCGTTAATGAGTTTCTTACTATAATCGATGCAGTCAAATTTAAACTGCCACCGCTGAGAGAAAGGCTTGAAGATATTCCCGAATTGGTGAGATATTTCTTTAAAAAATACTCAAGCAAACTAAACAAAGAAATTACTGATATTACACACGAATGTCTGAGATTTCTTAAAAATTATTACTGGCCTGGGAATGTAGGTGAGCTGGAGAGTCTTGTCCAAAAAATAATCATTTTCGCCAATGACCCTAAAATAATTAAAGACGATATACCTATAGAATACAGAATACTTTGCGGAGAGAATTTAAAACCATGCGGGAAATCAAGAGATTCTCTTAAAATTGCCCGTGATGACTTTGAAAGGGATTTGATATATAAAGTCCTTCAGGGAAATAATTGGAGTAGGAAAAAAACCGCAGAATGCTTGGGCATTCCTTATAATACTCTAAAACACAAACTTAGAATATTTGGACTGCTCAAGGGGAAGCATGTTTAATCCGGTGAATGCATGACATGAAAAAGTTACAGGAAAACGAATATTTGATATTTAAACTTTTTTATCGTAAATTTCTAGTATTATAAAGTGTTAATTAAATAGTCAATATTTGACCTATAAACAATATATGATGGGTAAAATAGTTACCATTTTAAATCATAAAAAATAATTAATGGGTAAAATTATAACTATTTCAAAACTATGAACAATATCTTCAATTCTTTTGTTGACAATAATTAAGTTATTGAATAATATAACCTAAAATATCTGGTGGTTTTAGACCAATAATAGGTAAAATAAAATGGAGGTAAAAAAAAGAATATTACTAAAGATTTTATTCCCAATATGTTTTCTGCTATTAGACGGATGTAATACGAGACAAGAAATAAAACCAGAGTATTCCGGAGTTGGGAGAGGAAACTCGGTAGCTATTGACTCAAAAAATCTTACACACGTGGCGTACGCAGATGACACTAATTTGGCCGTAAAATACGCCTTTTTCGATGGTTCCGAGTGGAATATTGAAAGTGTAGAGACGCTCTATAGTGGAAAAAAAGACCCAGGACTAGCTTATGCTGTTTGGGTTAAAATTCATCTTGTGTTAGATGCTGAAGATAAGCCTCATTTGCTTTACTACGATGTTTTTAGCGGTAAGATAAAGTATGCAAAGAAAGTAGGTTCTGATTGGCTTATTGACATTGTCGATGATGTTACGAGCGAAGGAGGTCATTCTAATTACCTTGACCCTTCCTCAGAGTTTGAACATAGAGGATTTGTTGTGGGCTCCTTTGTTTTAAACTTACAGAGTCAACCCAGAGTTATTTATTGGTGTATTGGCTCATCGGTATATGTTCCGAGTAGCTATGATGAGTCCCATGGAGGAAACTTGAAATTTGCTTGGTGGGATGGAACTAAGTGGCATATTGACAATATTACTGAAGAACTCAGTGTATGCGCTGGCAACTTTTCAATAGATTCATTGGACAATATCAAGGCAACGTTAACTATAAATAATGAGTTAAGATATGCTATCTGGGATGGAAATTCCTGGCAGGATGAGCTTATAGAATCAGAGCAAGAATACGCCCTTATTTCATTAGATTCCAATAATATGCCATTTCTTCTAATTCACACACTCTGTAATCCTACTTTTAGTTGTTTAAAGGAACCAAAATTCGGTTATAAAAATGGGCAAAAATGGGTGATTGAGCTTATTGATGATGGATATGCAAATAGTGATTATGACAGGAATATTGGAGGATTTCTTTTAGATAAACAGGACAGACCTGTTTTTATTTACAGCCTTAGTCCAAAAACAATTTCTGAAGATAGCCCGTATCAGGGACCCAATGGTATTTTGCAGATTGGATTAAAAGAAAATTCAGAGTGGAGATTTGAGAAATTAGGTGGGGAGACTATATTTGGTTTTGATCCATCAATAGCCGTTGATTCCAATAATATTTATCATATTTGTTATGTAAATAATAGTGTAAATAACAAACCAGGAGTTCATGAAACAAAAGCGACCCTATATCATGCTGTTTATGATGGGAGTAAGTGGAGTTATCTAGCTATTGATCAGTAGAAGATAAATAGATTAATATGCCATAACTCGGTTCATCAATGTAGCCTTGTTATTTGGATCAGCACCATCCACGATATTCTCAAAGGCGAATGCTATGAATATAATCTTGGAGGTGCCAGCTATTCCAATATCATTAGCCTCAATCCCTGTTGTTCCGGTTCCATCATTAAAACATTCAGTGGCAGTAGATGTAAATACATCTGGCCAATTAATTATTACCCACGCTGTTAAATCAAGAGTCATTCCAGCACCAACTGTGTTACTAACTCCATATACAGTTATCCCATCTATATTATTTTCTACTGTACTGACCCTGAGATAATCGTTGGTAAAGGTATTAATTACTGGTCCATCACTTCCACCGTTTATATCAAAGAAGAAATCCTGAGATACAAAAAAGAGCTTCTTGTTCCCACTATCCAAAAATTCTATCAGGTTATTCTGATCAGTTTCTTTCAATGTCGTTGGATTTACAGGGTTAAAATCTATTCCAGTAAACCAGATAATTGTGTCATATATGGATAATATGCTAAAGGAAGGACCTAAATCCCCTGAAGGCACTCTATATAGGTCGTAGCTGTATCCCCAAACATCAAGGGCATCTGTATAATATGATTCAACATCAGTCGTTGAGCCTCCATTATTAGGTCCATCATCGTCATCTACTACTAAGATGGTTATACCTGGGGTTTGTTCCCAAACTACTATTGAAAAATTTATCACTGTTATATAAGTCCCTCCATTTGCGGAGATATCCAATTCAAATTGAATTTGACTCCCAGAAGATAATGCACCTCCCACACTCACACTAAAATCAGCAGAGGAGGTTATGTAAGTACCTATATCGCCAAAGCTCTGTGAACTCGGTGGATTAACAGTGACATTTGGTGCGGTAACAGATAGAGTTGCCTGAACTCCAGTAGCCAAGCTCATCATGTTTTTTAGAGTTATTCGAAGGGTAAAGATTTCACCTGGATTTGCTATTCCGTTTTCGTTTCCATCTGGCAGTGGATCAACTACCAAGCTCTCGTAATAAACAATATTTGGTGAGATAACAATGTCGCTAAGTACCTGATTAGGTGGCGTAGTTACGATTCCACCTAATTCAAACGGTTCCAAACCGACATCAAGAATTCCATTTCCGTTAATGTCATAAAAGGCAGCTACCACATAGGTAAATCCTGCAAATACATCAAGGACATAGTTTCCCCCGGCATCCTGATTGGTAACAGTAACGGCAGTAGGTAGAGATAAAGATAATATAGATTCCTCCGCAGCTGCTACCTTCCAGGAAGGAGCTCCAATGACCTTTCCGTTAATGGTTTGATGGCTTGGTAATGTGAAGTCTATCCCGGTGGCATCTCCCACAGTAACATCTATCTCGGTTGCAGGCCCCCCTACCGGCCAGGTAAGAAAGGGCTCTCCCATATCGTAGCTCCCATTGCCATTGATGTCCTTTGCTGCCATAATATAGTATAATCCGGGATCAGAAGATTCATACAGAGTGTAGGGACCACCTCCGTTGGCTACCAAGGTAAATCTTCTACCAACAGGAGCAAAGTCAAAGATCTGAGCTGAAAATACAATTGTATCCTCAATCCAACCTGAGCCTTCAACAATAGTTCCAGAAATAGTTCTGTCCATTACTGAAATAAAGATATCAGCTACAGCAGTATCTCCCGGGCCCAAAACTATCTGCCCAGGATAATAGCCTATTTTAGCTCCTTCAGTAGCCCGGAGGTAATAAATCCCTGCTGCTACTGAAGTAAATGTGTAATTTCCGCTGGCATTGGTAATTGTAGAATCAATTATATTCGCAAAGACGATGTCGGTAGCTAAATCCACTGTAGCACCAGAGACACTCCCTATTGAATCGCTCACATTGCCAATTATAGTTCCTGTAAGAACAGTGAATATTACATCTGCATTACTGGGTTCACCACCTACTGTTACTACTACTGGACCGGTGCTAGCTCCTGGAGGGACATTATTAGTAATCCTCGTATCGGACCAGAATGCTGCTATACCTGCATCCACTCCATTAAATGTAACGGTGCTTGAGTCTTGATTGTCTCCAAAATCGCTACCACTGATTACAACTATTGTTCCTATAATACCACTTACAGGCTCAATCCCAGTGACCGATGGCGGGAGAGGAGGAACATTCACTATAATTACAACGGAGTCGGAATCAGAATCATCGGTGTTATCAATCACCGTAAATGTTGCAGTAAAGGTCCCAGCATCAGTATAAGTATGGGTTGGATTTTGCTCAGTGCTTGGGCCCGTTCCATCACCAAAATCCCACTCATAGGTGAAAGGAACATCGCCACCGATAACTATACCGGTAAAATTTACGGTTAATGGTGCCGTGCCTGAAGTTTTATCGGCAGAAGCATTAGCTGTAGGAATGTTGGCAGTAGTATTAACTATAATTTCAGTGGAGTCAGTATCAGAGTCACCGTCTGCATCAGTCACCGTAAATGTTGCAGTAAAGGTCCCAGCATCAGTATAAGTATGGGTTGGATTTTGCTCAGTGCTTGGGCCCGTTCCATCACCAAAATCCCACTCATAGGTGAAAGGAATGTTTCCGTTATTAACACTGCCAGTGAAGTTCACCATAAGAGGAACAACTCCTGTAGTTGGAACTGCCGAAGCCGTGGCAATAGGCTCGGTATCTTTAGTCTCGTCCTTTCCCCCTGGGCATCCAGTTATCCATAAAGACAAACCAGTACATAAAAATATCACAAACCATTTTATTTCCTTTGCCTTCTTCATCTTTTCTCCTTATCCACAATTAATTTAAAAATAGTTGTTAATAAGGTAATTGGGTTTAGATCCTAAGCTGTTACTTATATTATAAGATTTTTTATCTCTTAATAAAAAGCTGTCTTTCTAAGATAGGCTATTTTTGATTTATACTGTGTTTTAATTTGGTTTATTCTCAGTAGGAAAGCGCCCAGGAGGGTTGATCAGGCTCTGTAGATATTAGATTAATATGAAAAAAAGACTTTGTCAAGAGAGATTAAGAAAATGCAAGAATCCAAAATTAAGGGGTGGTTAGTCTTCATATACAGCAGGAGCATTCTTTCGAGATTCCTAGATATCCGTCCTATTCTCCATAAAACTTTAAGATTCTCAACTTAGGAAATAAGCTGGCTTTTTCCTTATAATATAATAGCTTACACTCGCTTCTTGAATCTCCTGCAAACTGCAATAAAAGTCTACTACTAAGATTATACTCACTTTCTTAAAACTCCTGTAAATAACTCTCTATTTAATCTCATTAAACAGAATTTGAATTGTCTCTCCATGATAGTTATTTAGAGCAATATCCATTCTACTTAAATACTCTAATAATTCCTTACTAGCATAGGGCATCAGAGCATTATTGAATTGCTTTAACATCAATAACTCGTTAGAGGTAAGAGTTTTATTTTCCCAATCATTGCCACCTAAAATGCATCCTTTTATTAAGGGTAAAAAGTGGCTTACCAAATTTTGGTATATTTGTTTAATGTTGTCATCTTCAATAAGGATCGCTGCAACTTCCGGTCCATATTTGTAGTACAAATCTATGACTTGTCGTCCATCATCTGTTTGATTTAGAACATCATCTCTAAATTCAATCAAGGTCTTAATTTCTCCCTCAAGATAGGTTCCTTCTAAGGCTATAGTTGTTGGACACCTCCACCAGGCTATGCATTCCTCATGATATATAAGGCAGAAAAAACATAATACTGGATTTGTTTCACATATACAGTCAAGTGTTGGTTCCCAAAATAATTGTTTACAATCGCATTCTGGTTTAATACTTGCGTAAAGGTTAATTAAAGAACCGTAATCAAACAAAGTGGAAGTATTATCTACAATATTGTCAAGTACTGGTTGAATTTTATCATATAAGGTTGTAGGTGGAGCATAGGTGGGGAAATAGAATGTTGCTATGCCACCTGGTTCTACGTACGGTTCTGAAAATGTGGAAATCCTGTTTAGACTGACCCAATCAGGTGAATAATAGAAAGGACTCCAATGATCTCTCGCAATTGTATACTCTTCCTCTGCAAATGAAACAGTAAATTCAGCAGTTCCTAATCTTACTACATCATAGTAACCCCAATTAAACCATGTTCCTTCGCCGACGTTCTCAAGTTTAATGGAAAAATTTACTGTATCATTGGGACAATATGGGGGAGGAGTTGTACGTCTCAATTCCCTAACTGTATATCTATAATCACGATTTGCATGTACATTGTGGGCACAAAACTCAGACCACAATGGTACAGCCCACCAATCGAATCTCATTCTTACATTATTATAATCGTCTGATTTCCACGTTGTATGAACATATAAATATCGTTTTGTAGTACCACAATACCAATGATTCCTTGACCTTTTACCCCAACCCACGACTGTCATTGTATGAAATCCATATCCCGTCCCTATAATTCGATAATCAAAAATAGTAGTAACTGTTCCTGGATTTCCATCATTTATTTCATCGTATAAATTATTATATATTGACTTCATTGTAGTTCTCCAGGACCAGTAATGAGAATCAAAATCATAGCCTCTACCATAACCACGATTATTTGCAACGCGTCTGATTCCATCATCCTCTTTATGGGGCCAGGTGCATCCGGAACCGCAATCTCCTGTACGCATTCCCTCTGCTAAATGTTCTATAAGTTTTTCTATCCGATCTTCTTCTTTATATCCAAAAGATTTATCTAAAAATCTTCCATAACCATGTTTATTCCAATATCCAAGAACCATAGCTGCTGCGGTTGGAGTGCAGCCTTTATGCCAAAAATAATATGGAACGTCATACAATATTTTAGATGAATAACGATATTTACACGCTAATGAAGGACTTAAATGAAATTCCATTCCTTCATAAACTTCCCACTCTTTGTCTCTTAATTCTTGACCTTCCTGCCACTTCTCTGGGTCGGATGTTTTTACATAATCCATATGTTCCTTTGCTGCTGCTAAGAACTTTTCTTTTTCTTCTAAGCTCATACTTATCATTAATTCACCAGCATTCAATAGATAGGTCCCTAAATATTGACCGTCTTCTTCTATATCGCCGTAGGAAAATAAAGGTCCTACACATGTTAGATTTTTTAAAGTAATAGCTTGATACCCATAATTAGTTAATTGGTTTTTAATTTCAATAAAACCTACTGCAAAACCAGGAAATCCTTCATGTGAAGCAAGGTCTGGTGAATAATCAGCGGAAGCTCCCATAAAGAGAGTTACAAATTCATCAGGATCTATGCTTTCATCTTCGATTAACAATAGAAGAGTTTCTAAATCAGGTATCTCAAAAGTCTCTGCTCCTTTTTTAAACATAAATATTTCTATTGCAGCTTTTCCTTCTATATCATTAAATATTTGTGAAAATGAAAATGTTACTTCTCCAAACTCTTCCTCTGCATACTCCTGAGCTCTCTGATGAACTAAACCAAAATATTCAATAGTAAAGTTACTTTCCTGCTTGAATTCTCCATTAACAACAACTGAACCTATAACATTACATGGTGCTTCATTCCTTAGGTTTCCTACTACATACACTCTCCCAATAATATCCGTTTTATCTTCTAATTTAATATCTCCACCAACTACTAATGCTTCTTTTACAGAATTGATTTCTTCAATCCTGATTTCTCCTTCATTTTTAAAGTATCCTGCAACAATTAACTTCCCTTCTATTGTCAAAGATGCAATTTCGTTTTTAAAGTTTGTATCGAATAGAAATATCCCAGATTTGGTTATAAAATTATTGTCTTTCTCTTTCTGATTTCCTTTCCCTTTATTCTCTTTTGACTTATCTTTCTTTCCTTCTAATTTCCATGTATCTTCTTCTGCTTCGTATTTCCATATAGCACTAGAAGAATCCTTCCATTCGCCACCAGTTATAACATCAATTAAATCGTGGTTATCATTGTAAATATAGACTGTGCCATCCTCATCCAGTTCCCCGCCTACAAAGTGGTAGTTTGCAATAGTGGCATAGTATGAAAGGGGAATTGAAGGTATTTCTACATCGGGTACTCCGCTACTTGTCGTTCCTACAACTATCAATTTATTATTTTCTTCATAAATATTTTCAGAAACAGAAAGATCACCGAAAATATTAAATATTTCTTCTACTATTAGATTGCCATTAGTATGTACATTAGCTTTAACTCCTTTAACAGCTGTTTCGTTCTCTATCTTTATATCGCCACCAACCAATAAAGCAAAGTTGGATAAATTATTATTGAGATTCGGATTATCATCGGTATTTGAATTTGATGCAGTTTCATTTTCATTGTTTATATGAGTGTCCGAACAATAGAGATTCATACCGAAAATTAATAATGCAAAAATAAAAGATTTGAATATCCAATTAATTTTAAATCTCCTTTTCATCTTATACCTCCCTTGTTAATTTAATAACCTAAATCTGTATTCATCTTATATAATCTCTTAAATACTTGTCAACATATAAATAATAATATTTAAAAATATTTTTTAAAGAATTGAATATGTTTATTTTAATAACCATAAAATATTTTTAATAGTCCATAATGGATATAATTATATACCTTTTTGCCTATCAAACATTATTTATGGGCAGAATTATGACTATTTTTAATAATTCTAAAAATGTTAAAGAGACATAATAATTAAGGAAGAAATATATGTGTTTAGCCTTTTCTTAGAATTAGGTTACACCAATATTCATTGAATTGAATGAAGACAGAAAAAAACTATTAAAATTAGAAAGACAATTTATTACTCAGGATGAAATAGAATCATCCCACCAATTTCCTCATTTCTGCCCCCTCTCCATATAAAACCTAGGCTTCCTCTCAACCCCCTTCTTCCCAACAATGAACCAAATAGCAAAAGCCAGGAACATCAAAAAAATCGCATTCCTCATAAACGCTTCCTTATCATAAGGAGATAAAAACCCCAGCACATTAAAATTAGTATCCACGGCAAGAAAGATATTCACAATAAATAAGAATACTGCTGTAGAAAAGATAGCGCTTAAAAAGTTCTTGGTTTCCTTCCCTCTTACTAAATTTATAATCAGCAGACCCATCAGGAGTATTACTATCAGAAGAGACATTCTTGGAAGGAATTCGTTTATAGCCCTCACAATCTCACGCTGGACTATCAACAGGAATCCAAAGATTAATGAGATGGTTATATTTATGTTTGTTTTTTCTGTTCCAAATAGCTGAATCTTTTCTAATATTGCAAAAATTATTGTAAATACCAATAGACAAATTCCGGGGACACAATACTAGAATATTGATGAAAATAGGGGTAGCCCCCGGAATCCTGGTTTAAATCCCGATTCAATCATTTGCATTTTTCACTTTGCAATTTGCATTTTAAAATTCGCCGCAGGCGCCTGGCATCATTTGCTCATTTGCCAATATTAATAAAATGTGAACCCATCCCCGATTTTCTCAAAGATCCGATCCCCGACTGTCCAGCGGCCCTTGCCCCAAATGTCAATATGCCACCAACGTCCCCCCTTTCCCCACTAACAACCAACTAACCCATAAACTCACCAACTCATAAACTTTCTCTTTCCTTAATATATTCTTTGACTTTCTTGAGAAAGTTTTTATAAATTGGTTCGGTTTCCTGGATAAATCTCTTTATAGAATTCCATCTTATATCCAGATATTCATGGGTAATGATATTTATTAATTTCACCCGCTCAGAAATTCTTTCCATATTTTCTTTATCAAAGCCAGGAACAAGCGAAACTGAAATTACTATCTCTTTATAAGTATCGGGGAGTGATAAGCTTTCTGACGCTAAGATTATCTTGGCTATATCTATTGATGAATTTATAATGTTTTCAATCCATCTTTCTACATTCCTTCTTTTGTCTCTTTCTTTATTGTATTCTTCCCTTGAGAGGGGTTTAAAGCTCTCATAATCCTCAAGTTCGTTTTCAAGGAAAGTTATATGTTTAATAAGCCTTACTTTAATCTCTCTTTTCAAGTTCTGTCCTCTCTTTATAATCATTTATTATAAACTCCATGAAGTCCTCCGCTACATCAGTTATAACTTCCATAAAATCAATGTAAAGTCCCCAATCATTTATTGCAAGAGGTATACCTCTTATGGCACTTGCTGTAACAGTGGCAGGTGCCCTGTTCAATACAAGGAGTTCCACCTCTTTATTTAAGAGCTGTTGTAGGTTTCCCCATATTTCATTTTCGCTATCATAGAAAACCTCCTCTTCATATTCTACAGGATGTCTTTCCTGAGGATAAAAATATACTGCAATATCAACATCGGATAACCTGGTAGCATTTCCTTTTGCCTGTGAGCCATACAAGAAGGCAAAGGCAATATCCTTACGGTTTTCAAAGTAGTTTTTTAAAGTCTTTATGTCTGAATCGGCAATCATGGGATTCGGCTATTTATTGTTACACCATAGAGATCCTCGTTCCTGCTATGGTGGGTTCACCCCCGCATATCTTGGCGTCTCGTGTAATATAAGAAGGGTTAGGGGTCAGGTCTTGCATTCATACATTTTGCCTCTTCTCTTCCTTCTCCTGCCCTCTCTCCCACATTTCTAAAATTCCGGGGACATTATACTTATTTCTTGGGTTAATAATTGTCGTTGGTTCTAAAACAACTTAATCAATAGTCAAGGTGCGGGCCTGATTATCTAAGGCGGATCGGGTTCAATAAACCTGTTCCTGACAGGTTCAGGAATTGAACCCCTACATTAATGTATTATTTGGGTTTAATTAGCTTTTTTAAAACCGGTTCTCTTAATTTACTGACAATAAAAAACTCTGAGCTTCTTATTTGTTGATGCTTTCGTCCAGGAACTTAGTGGAGTCGGTGCGGGCCTTTTCCAGGGTTTCCTCGAATTGGGAGCCTAGATTTTGCCCCAGTTCCTGAGCCCTTTTCTTTGCCGTCAGACCGAGGTTGCGGGTATCGCGGTAGTAGCTACTATCACGGCTAAGCTCACCCATCCCGGCCATACGATCGACCTCGGATTTTTGATAAGAAAATTGGGAGATGAGCCTCTTCAGCGTCTTGCCTTCACAGTGTTCACACTTAAGGCCTTTCTCTTCCTGCGGCTTCAGGATCAGCTTGGTAAAGACCTTATCGCAGCTCCGGCACTGATATTCATAGATCGGCATTTTTAAAAATCTCTCTTCCTGGTTAATTCAAATAAGTTCCAGTTAAGTTGATACTGCCTAAAATCTTATTTTTTTCTATTCGATTAAGTTACACTCCAGAAGAGGGATGATCTTGTGTGTATAATTTGAATTCGCTAATTCTTCTTTAAATTCATAAATGTGCCTGTCATTTGAAATAAGTGGAAAAAGTGTATCCCGTGAATACAGAATCAAACTGATGTCAGGCCTTGAGGGAATGGGAGATTTATGAGGTTTAAATCTTGGCTGAATGGTTGGGTTATTGAACATTGCCCGGAAAAAGTTGCGAACTTCAGATATACTCTGCGGATCTGCTAAGTAGTTAGAATCGATCTCAAACCATTCTTCATATTGTAACTTTATAAGCTTTTTTTTCATGTTTCTAACAATTTTATACTCAATGTGCTCGGGAAATTTTTCACCTCGGGAAAGACCTAATGCATCTCGTATATCTTGATCTGAAGTTCGCTCTTTAACCGCTTCAGCAAGATTGAGTGACGCAATTTCGTCAAACACTAATTTTAATGTGCAGATTATTTTATTATAAGTCTTCAAATATTCGGTGAGGCGACGTGTTAGCTCTGTAAATGGCGGAGAATCGATCACAACCAAATTGCCTGATTTTCCTTGCTCTTCGGTTTTAAAACAGAGATAAATAATGCAATTTGCATCATAGATAACCTTCTTGTATCCGGTAAAACTCGCCATTTAACTTGATCAAAGAATTAAAGTGATAGGTTTTCAAGCTTAGGCAAAAGCCCTATCTGGTGGCATGCTTCTTCAATGGACTCGAAGAGGTCTTCAAAGAATTGTAGATCAAGCCATGAAAAAGGATTGTCTGGATATTTTCTGTGCTGTTGATATAGGTTCCGACTTTTTCGAACGAAAGAAGAAATGCGGTTAACAGTAGATTCATCTGGTAATTCTCTTGCAAGGAGTGCCTTTAAGGCATTTGAACAATATCGTAAGGCTCCCCTCATCATCGTTCGATTGTAGGATACTTCAAATTGTTCCATATCATCAATAATATCCTCAATACATTTAATATAATATTGGATCTTATCTTTCAAAATATCAATTTTTGATTCTTGTTCCCTTCTAATAAAACTAGGCCATACGGACATAGAAGAAACACGGGTAAATACTACTTCAGCCGAAACAAATCTCCCTACTCCTCTCAAACTAAAGTAGGTAGATTGAGGTTCCGTAAAAAAAACTCTTGTTCCTGAGATAATATCAGTATTATATATATCCTCTCCTGCAAAGGCTATTGGAAAGTCTGGTAACAAATGTTTCCGATAACAACCTTTTTCTGTTAGTTTAGCTTCTGTATTTCTTATTTCATTGAGCATAACTTAATCCTGAAACAATTGATTTATCAGCCTCCGAAGCTCTTCATTCCCTTCGGAAAACAAGGAAGTAATTTTGGCTACTAATCTTTCATGCTCAGTCACCTGTATATCTCGATGGAGATGTAATTGGACACCCAATTCATTTCCAATAAGCTTGATGGGAGTTAACCTGAGATCGTAATGATCTTCAGGAGAACCGTAAAAGGTCCGGATCGAATGAGAAATAATAGGCTTGCCAAGCTTGCTCTCAAATGAATCCTGGTTAGATAGAAATCTGTCACGGATAAACTCCCCAGCCTTTAATCCTTCATTTAGCATAAGCTGTAAAAGGAAATTGACTCCTATAGCTTTAATTTTTAGCTGAGGTAAATTTAAAATTAATTCTCTAAAGAGGTTGAGATCACGCTCTTCAAAGTTATTAGTATTTTCATCCACATATTCAAGCCGAGTGGTCTGAAATGTTACTCTCACTTTCTTCTGAGAGGATTCAAAAATAAGAAATTCATCTTCAACTGATGTGAGTGTGTTGAAGACCCCCTTTTTACGAATATCGTCTAAAGATACTAATTCAATAGAGTAAGGATCATATAAACAAATTATTACAAACTGCCGGGGAGATTGATTAAGAATCTTCAAAATAATTCCTCTTTGGTCAGGAACCTTCTACAAGATCCGGTAGGGCGGGCTTCTCCCGCCTCAGGCGGGACCATTAGGTCGGGCAAGATGCCCAACCTACAAACGCAAACGCAACCGATTCAAACAACCTATTCTTCGATAGTCTCAAGACAAGCAATTCGGATGTTTACGTATAATCTGGGTTGAAATGGACTGCGGAATTTATGTCCCCATTTCCCAGGAGGCAAGATAATGCTTTTGCTCTTGGGTCAGGGTATCGATCCGGATTCCCATCGCCTTCAGCTTCGTCCGGGCAATATCTTTGTCAATCCGAGGAGGCACCGGATAGACCCTATTATTCAGCTTCTTACCTTCCTTAACCAAATATTCAGCCGCCAGGGCCTGATTGGCAAAGCTCATATCCATCACACTGGAGGGATGCCCCTCGGCCGCGGCCAGGTTCACCAGCCTCCCCTCCCCCAGAACATTGATCCTCCTGCCATTTTTCAGGGTATATTCCTCGACAGATTCCCTGATTTTCCTCTTTTTCTTGGTTATCTGCTTGAGCCCCTTCAGATCCAGCTCGACATTGAAGTGGCCGGAGTTGGCCACGATTGCCCCGTCCTTCATCCGCCGGAAATGCTTTTTACTAATAATACTGATATCTCCGGTCAGGGTACAGAAGATATCGCCCACCCGGGCAGCCTCGGCAATCGGCATCACCCGGTAGCCATCCATTACTGCCTCCAGGGCCCGGAGAGGACTTATCTCGGTAACCACTACATTCGCCCCCATTCCCTTGGCTCTCATTGCTACCCCCCGCCCGCACCAGCCGTAGCCGCTGACAACAAAGGTTGTTCCCGCAAGGAGTCTATTGGTTGCCCGGATTATGCCATCTACGGTGGACTGCCCGGTCCCGTAACGATTATCAAACAGATGCTTGGTATCGGCATCATTAACCGCGATGATGGGGTACCGGAGGACTCCTTTTTCTGCCATCTGTCTCAGGCGAATGAGTCCGGTGGTGGTTTCCTCGGTTCCCCCGATAATCCCGGCAATAAGCCCTTTGCGCTTTGAGTGGAGAGTGGAGACCAGATCTGCTCCATCATCCATCGTGATCTGGGGCTTAATGTCCAGGGCAGAGTTAATATGCTGGTAGTAAGTTTTATTACTTTCCCCCTTGATGGCAAAGACCGGGATCTTCAGGTCTTTTACCAGGGAGGCCGCTGCCTCATCCTGCGTGCTTAAAGGGTTAGAGGCGCAGAGGGTAACGGTTGCTCCTCCTGATTTCAAGGTGCTCATCAGGGAAGCAGTTTCCGTAGTGACATGAAGACAGGCCGCCACCCGAATCCCTTTCAAGGGCTTTTGCCGGGCAAACCTTTTGTGGATCAGGTTAAGCACCGGCATACTTTGATTTGCCCACTCGATTCTTAGCTTCCCCGCGGAAGCGAGATTGATGTTTTTGATATGGTAATTCAATTGAGCCCTTCCTTTCTAATATTAGATTCCGGCAGCCTTACGGAGCTCCTCAACCCGGTCGGTTCTCTCCCAGGAAAACTCCGGCTCCTTTCGGCCAAAATGGCCATATGCGGCGGTTTTCTTGTAAATGGGGCGCAGGAGATCTAAATATTCTATGATTCCCGCCGGCTTAAGTGAGAAATTTTCCTTAATAATCTGTACAATCTTCTCCGAGGGGATCTTACTGGTATCGAAGGTATTTATCCTTATTGAGACCGGCTCGGCTACCCCGATGGCATAGGCAAGCTGAATCTCGCATCTGGCCGCCAGCCTGGCCGCCACGATGTTTTTGGCGATGTGCCGGGCCATATAGGAGGCACTGCGGTCTACTTTGGAGGGATCCTTCCCGGAAAAACATCCCCCACCGTGTCCTCCTTGCCCTCCATAGGTATCCACGATAATCTTTCTTCCCGTAAGTCCACAGTCCCCCTGCGGTCCCCCTACCACAAACCGTCCGGTCGCGTTAATAAAGAACTTGGTTTTTTTATCAAGAAGATGATCAGGAATAACTTTCTTGATGACTTCTTCCTTAATGCCTTCCTTCAGGGTCTTATCTTTGACCTCCGGGTTATGCTGGGCAGCAATTACCACCGCTTCTACCCTTACCGGCCTTCCTTCCCGGTATTGAATAGTCACCTGAGACTTTCCGTCAGGACGCAGAAACTCCAGCTCACCGTTCTTTCTCGCCTCAGCCAGTCTTTTTGTCAGCTTATGGGCATAGCTAATGGGCATAGGCATCAGTTCCGGGGTCTCATCGCAGGCATACCCGAACATCATCCCCTGATCCCCGGCTCCCTGCTCCTTGCCTTTTTTCTCATCAACCCCCCGAGCGATGTCCGGAGATTGTTTATCGATAGAGGTTATTACTGCACAGGTCTGCCAGTCAAGCCCCATAGTCGAATCATTATAGCCGATATCCTTAATGGTGTTGCGAACTATTTCTGGATAGTTAACACTTCCCTTAGTGGTGATCTCCCCGGCGACCAGGGCTAACCCGGTGGTAACCATACTCTCACAGGCCACCCGACAATGCTGGGGATCCTGAGCAATAATTGCGTCCAGGATGGCATCGGATATTTGATCGGCGATCTTGTCCGGATGTCCTTCGGTTACGGATTCGGAGGTAAACAAAAAGCTGTCCCTATCCATAGACTGTCTCCTCTCTCAAGCTATAAAAGAACTTCGGGGAATCGGTGCATGGTATCCTTCCAGATTAAATTCTCAATCTCGGAAGCAGTTTTCATTACCGAAGCCCTCTCCATCAGCTCCCTGGCTTCCTTGTAAGTAATACTACGAATAATCTTCTTGACCCGGGGGATGGAAATGGAATTCATACTCAACTCTTCCAGTCCTAAGCCCAGCAGGATAGGAAGGTAAATCTCTTCCCCGGCCATTTCTCCGCAGAGTCCAACCTTGATTTTTGACTCTTTTGCCGCGGTTACCACCCTTTTGATCAAACGCAGAATAGCTGGATGAAGGGGTTCGTAGAGATAGGCTACATGCTCATTGACCCGATCGATTGCCATTGAATACTGGATAAGGTCGTTGGTGCCGATCGAGAAAAAATCAACCTCGGGAGCCAGGATATCGGCAGTGAGGCTGGCTGAGGGGGTCTCGATCATTATCCCCAGTTGAATCTTTTCGTCAAAGGGAATCCCCGCAGCCCGCAGTTCATCCTTCACCTCTTCCAGGATCTCCTTTGCCTGGTGGAGCTCTTTGACTTCGGAGATCATTGGCAGCATAATCTTGAGCCTTCCATAAGCGCTGGCCCGCAACATCCCCCGGAGCTGGGTCTTGAATAGATCCACCTCCTTCAGGCAGAGGCGAATGGCACGTAGCCCCGAGGAGGAACGTAGTTCTTCAGCCAGTTCCATCTGCGATGCATATTTATCTCCTCCTAAGTCCAGGGTGCGAATAGTGGCTGAGTGGGGGGCAATTCTCTCTACCACCTCTCGGTAGTTATGAAAGTGTTCCTCTTCTGAGGGGGGGGTCTTCCGATTGAGGTAGAGAAACTCCGTCCGATACAGGCCGATTCCCTCGGCTCCGTGATCCAGGATTGAGGGAATCTCCTCAATCAGCTCAATATTAGCCTTTAACTTCACGCGAAAACCATCCATGGTCTCGGCAGAAAGATCCTTGGACTTCAGTAGCTCTTCAACGGAGAAACGGTAACTGCGTTCCTTTTCCTTGTATTCGCTCACCATCCCTGAGGTAGGATTTATGATTACCTCTCCCGCCAACCCATCAACAACAATACCGTCTCCGGTATTTACCTGTTCAGTAATATTTTCTAACCCCACTACTGCCGGGATCTCCAGGGATCTTGCCATTATTGCCGTATGAGAGATTCTGCTTCCCGTATCAGTAGCAAATCCCAGGATCTTCCCTTTTGCCATCTGGGCAGTATCAGCAGGGGAAAGATCATGAGCCACCAGTATTACCTCATCCTGAATCTGAGAAATTGATTCCTGCTGTTTACCCATCAGATTACGCAATATCCTCTCACCCACATAATTAATATCGTTTTTCTTTTCCTGGAGATACTTATCTTCAAGGGTATTGAAAAACGCTTCAATCTTTTTTAGCGCCCTTTCCAACGCCCATTCAGCATTGAGCCTTTCCTTCTCGATTCTTTCGCTGATACTACGAATTAGCATTTCATCCTTCAGGATCATTAACTGGGCATTCAGAATATGATAAATGATATCCTGGCCTCCTTGAGGATCAACTTTTTTCCGCACCGACTTTAGCTGCTTACGAGTAAGTGCGATTGCCCCCTCAAGACGTTCAATCTCTTTGGGAATTTGGGCCTTTTTAATATAGTAATTGGGGGCACTTACCTTCCGGCGCTCAACCAGATAGGCTTTACCTCCAATTACTCCCGAAGAAGCCCCGATTCCTTTCAGAATAAGTGGTTCTTCTAATTGCTTCGCTCGCACTTACTCTTCCCCAAACTTGTTGGTAATTAGCTTTTCCAGAGCCTCCATAGCCATGGATGCATCTGGACCCTTAGTGGTTACGGTTATCTGGGAACCTTCGATTGCACCTAACCTCAGAAGCTCGGTAATGTTCTTTCCACTGACTGCAATCCCATCTTTGACAACCTGAATCTCCGAGTTAAACTGGTCAGCAGTTTGGGCAAAAAGAGAAGCTACCCGGAGATGAAACCCCAGGCTATTGGTAATAGTAAAGCTCTTTGTTTTTCGCTCAGTCTTTCCCATCCTTCCGATTCTTCCGCTTAGCCTTTTTCTTTTTTTTACCCTTGAGGATCTCACTGGCCAGGGAGATACTCTTCTGCCCGTAGGACTTGATAAATTCTGCCATCTCAGAAAGGCTCTTGCTACTTTGATAAGTGGAGAGCTTCAGGAGCATCGGGAGATTAACTCCGCTCAGTATCTCCACCTTTTTCTCCTCTAAAAAAGAAAGGCTGATATTGGAAGGTGTTCCCCCGAACATATCAGTCAGGATCAGTGTGCCTTCTCCCTGATCCACCTTTTTTATTGCCCGGGAGATCTCCTCTTTGATCTCATCGGCACTCATCTTGGGATCAGTAGTTACGGCCTCGATCCCCACCACCTTCCCAATAATGAACTCGGTGATAAGGACCAACTCCTTTGCCAGTCGACCATGGGCAACTACGACAATTCCTACCATTTTCTAATACTTATCCCAGTCACGATGTCTAATATTCAGTGAGCAGTCACTCTTTGATAAAAGCCTTTTGAGCTGGTTCACTATGGTCACCGAACGATGCCGGCCGCCGGTGCACCCAATGGCAATGGTCAGATAAGCCTTTCCCTCACGCTGATAGCGGGGGATTAAGAAATTAATTAGCTTAGAAAACCTCTCCAAAAAATCTATAGCTTCTTTCTGCTGAAGGACGAACTTGGCCACTCTTGGATCACTTCCAGATAAGGGCTTAAGCTCCTCAATAAAATAGGGGTTGGGTAAAAACCGCACATCCATTACCAGATCGGCTTCAAGCGGAGTTCCAAACCGATATCCAAAGGAAACCAGATTAATTGCCATTCCCCTTCCATTGGAACTCATCTTGAAATAGCTATCTATCTCTTCCCTCAATTGATGAACGTTGTAATTGGAGGTATCGATAACCTTATCAGCCAATTGCTTCAGATCAGCTAATTTTTCTCTTTCTCTGGCGATTCCCTCCGGTATTGAATCTTCCTCAACCAGGGGATGACGGCGCCGGGTTTCACTGAATCTGTGAATTAAAGCGTTATCGCTGCACTCCAGAAAAAGGCTCGCCAGTTGATAACCTTCTTTTTTTAGGCTTTTAAGAACCTTAGGATAAGCCTTTAAGAAATTTTTCTCCCGAATATCCACCACTAAAGCCACCTTAGAGATCTCCGCCGAGGATTGCTGGCAGAGCTCTAAAAACTTGGGTAGGAGCAGTACCGGAAGATTGTCAACACAAAAGAAGCCCAGATCTTCCAAGACCTTAATGGCCGTGCTCTTTCCCGATCCGGAAAGCCCGCTAATTATCGTTACCCTAAGATTCTTCTTTCCTGAAGACTTTTCCCCCGTCTTATTCCGGCTACTCTTGGCCACTCTGTCCTTTTTTACTTTCATGTCTTGATTCTTCCGATTCTCGGATAATCTGATAGATCTCGGCCTTGCTCTTGGCCTGGAGAAGTCTCTCTCGGAAAGATGCATTTTTCAAGAGATGGGAGATGTTTGCCAGAGCTTTTACATGGCTTCCGACCGAATTCTCAGGTGCAACCAGCAAAAAAAAGAGTTTAGCCGGCTTGCCGTCTGCTGCCTCGAAATCAATCCCCTTAAGACTTCTCGCAAAAGCAGCGAGCATGGAGTCAATATTCGCTAACTTTCCGTGGGGGATAGCAATTCCCTGCCCAATTCCGGTACTGCCCAGCTTCTCTCTTTCCAGAAGAACGCGTACCAGCAAATCTTTCTCGATTTCCTGATGTTTGCTTGCCAGGACAGCGGCTAACTCCTGCAGGACTCCCTCTTTATCAGTAGCCTTCAGGTCAGCAATAATCATATCTTCATCTAAAATCTCTATGATCTCCATTTTTCCTTTACTTTCTTTTGATGATCTAGCTTATCTTTTTGTCGGCGTAACTGCTTTTCGATCTTCTCCATTGTTTTATCAATGGCCAACCGCATATCCACGTTCACCTCCTCACCCCGAATAGTTACCCCCGAGTGAGTAATGGTTATCTCGGCAAGGTGACGGAATTTCTCCTCGGCAAGGATAACACTTGCTTCAATAGGCTCCGAAAGGTATTTCTTTGCTTTTTTCAACTTTTCTTTCGCATAATCTTTTAGATCTTCAGTTGGTTCCAGGTGACGGAAAGTTACCGAAATTTTCATCGGGCAAAAACTCCAAAATTAAACAATTAAAAAACCTTCTTTCTTTTAGACGAAGGCAGTATCCTCAGCATCTCTCGATATTTAGTGACTGTTCTGCGGGCAATATTTATGTTTGAATCCTTCAAGATTTTTGCAAGCTGCTGATCACTATAAGGCTTCCGGGGGTCTTCCTGTGCTATTACCTTCATCAGCTTTGTCTTGACACTCCCGGAGGCAATTAAGTTTCCGTCGAAAAGACTTAGCCCACTGGTAAAGAAGAATTTCAATTCGTATATTCCCTGAGGGGTATGAGCATATTTATTTCTGGTAACCCGACTCACGGTGGACTCGTGCATCCCGACATCCGCGGCAACATCCCGGAGAACCAAGGGGTGGAGATAATGGATCCCCTTATCTAAAAATTCTCTCTGAAATTTAACGATACTTTCAGCCACTTTACGGATAGTATGTTCACGCTGATTGATACTCTTAATCAACCAGATAGCTGATTGGAGTTTATTTCGAATGTATTCCCTTTCCGGCTTTGCTATTTTACCCTTATCTTTTAAAAGCCTCTGGTAGAAAGAATTGAGCTTTAGCTTAGGTAAGCCATCAGCATTCATCACCACCACATATTCCTCACCCACCTTGCGAATCTCCAGGTCCGGGGTGATATAGCGCGGCTCTTCCCCTCCAAAGATCCTTCCGGGCTTGGGCTCCATTTGGGAAATTAGCTTAGCGGCCCGAAAAACATCCTCCAGGGGAACACTTAGGTCTCGGGAGATCTCCTGATAATTTTTATTCTCCAGATTTTTTAAATGCCCTTCAATAATTTTCCTCACCAAGGAACTGTCAATCCCCAGATATTTTGTCTGAATGAGTAAACATTCTTTTAAATCCCGGGAAGCCACACCAACAGGATCAAATTCCTGGATGCTCTTGAGAACCTGGAGGACCAATGGCTGTCCACACTGGGCACCCTCAGCAATCTCTTCCAGGGTAGCCTGAAGGTAGCCATTCTCATCTAAATTGCTTATAATTAAGGCTCCGACCTCCTGCTCTTCCCGGGAAAAATTGTTAAGCCGCAACTGCCACAGCAGATGGTCAGTAAGGGTAGCTTTCCTGGTCAAATCGCTTTTATAGAAAGGCCTTTCTTCCCTGAAACTGGGAAGGGTTGGAGATCTTTCTTGGGAGCCTCCAAAATAGCGCTCATAATCCCACTCCTTCGATTCATCTTCTCCAACTTCGGACTCGGAAGGAGTGGCCTCCTGCTTTCCCTCCTGCTCAGAGAGTTCGGGCGCTTCTTCCAGAACCGGATTTTCCTGGAGTTCCTGATTAAGGGTTTCTAAAAGCTCCAATCGGTTGAGCTGAAGCAGCTTTATTGCCAGCTGCAACTGGGGAGTCATTACTAACTGTTGAGATAGTTTTAAAGTCTGTTTAAGTTCCATCGTGCTTATCCCATCAGAAAGCCCCGGGTGAGCTTCTAAGGGGGTTTACTCAGAGAGAAAAATTTTCCCCCAGATAAATCCTTCTCGCCCTCGGGCTTTGGGCAATCTTCTCCAGATTGCCTTCCTCAATAATCTGACCCTGGCTAAGAATATAGGCCCGATTACAAACCCCTAAGGTCTCCCGGACATTGTGATCGGAGATGAGCACCCCAATCCTCCGGGACACCAACTGCTTGATAATGGCTTGAATATCAGCAACCGCAAGCGGATCGATCCCGGTAAAGGGCTCATCCAGAAGGATGAAAGAAGGACTGGTTACCAGAGCTCGGCTAATCTCCACTCGGCGTCGTTCTCCCCCGGAAAGACAGTAGGCTTTAGCTTTTGCCAGGTGGGCAATCCCCAGTTCCCGGAGAAGCTCAATCAGACGCTCCCGTTTTTCTTGTTCAGAAAGATCCAGGGTTTCCAAAATTGCTAAGAGGTTCTCCTCAACGGTTAACTTTCTAAAAACCGAAGAATCCTGGGGTAGATAGTTCAATCCCATCCGGGCTCGCTGGTACATAGGATAGCTGGTGATCTCCTGCCCATCAAGAAAGATCTTACCCTGATCAGGTTTTATCAGACCCACCATCATATAAAAAGTAGTAGTCTTCCCGGCCCCATTGGGACCCAATAAACCAACCACTTCCCCTGCCTTTATCTCCAGGTCCAGATTATTAACTACCTTCCTTCCTTTGAAGGATTTACTTAATTGCTGAGCGGAAAGTTTGCTTGCCTCCATCCCGGCCTCTTCCCTCCAGATCCGTCGAATACCGGTCACTTCTCTTCGCTGTCCGGATAAAGCCTTTGGGGAGAAATAGTGGCCCGAGCCTTTTTCACAATAATCCTTTTGTTCCCCAAAAAAATAACCACTTCCTCTCCCTCCAACCTATCGTTGCCCTGCCAGATCTCTGGTTCACCGGAGAGGATAATCTTACCCTCGGAAGGGATAAACTCAGCCCGCTCGGCAATGGCTGAGATATCTTCCCCGTTGATCTTCACATTTCCTAAGGCTACGATCCTTTCTATTTGTTCACCCTTTTCATCGTAAAAGGCTCTTAGTTCATCGGAGAGAATCTGTAACCCCTCCTGCTTAGCCCTTACCTTACCCCGAAAGACTACCAGGCGATTCTCTTTATCAACCTCGAGTATCTCCGAGGTAATATCCAGGGGAGAGGAAGCCTTTTTAGCTTTTTCTTTCTCTTCGGAAGGCTCTATTGACCCAGGGGAGTCAACCGTCTCGGCTTCAGCAGGCTCAAGCTCCAGAAAAGCGGCAACCAGGAATAGGGCTGCACCCAGAGCGAATTTTATTGCTTTCAAGAACATAAGCCTTTATTTTACCCGGGCTTCATTCAAATTGAAGTCTTGAATCAGCGATCGGACGCGATTAACTCTAAAGGTCTCATCGGCCAGGTCCAGCATTAGCCCCTGCCCTCTTACCTCGAGTTTCGGACCAGCAAGCTTGATCGCTGCTAAGGTGAAAATCTTGTTCTCCAATGGACTAAAATTAAGAGAATCCGTCCTAAACTGGTAGCCATCATCGGAGGTTAGTATAACTTGACCCTGGAGATGGATAATTTGAGTATCAGTGTTAAATTCACCCTCTTCACCTTCCAGGATAATCCTACCCCCGCCTTCTGAAAAGCAGGTTACCTTAATCTTTTTAAAGAGAACCAAATTTCTTTCCCTAAAATAACTGGCTCCTTCGGCCTCAACCTTCCACTGCTTTATCGCACCTCGGGTCTGCGTATAGTCAATCTTATTTAGCCTTAGGTCAGCATCTGCGGGACCAACTTTGACCGCATTGATAATCTTTTCTCCTGCTCTTCCTTTCCCAAGAGTATTGTAGGAGAAAACCCCTATGATAATAAGGACCCCAAAGCTCAGGTAAATAGTAACACCCTTAATTCCCTGCATTATTTTCTTATACCATGATTTCTTTTAGGTGTAAACCCCGTTATAAAGTTTGGAGAAACTTTTACCCCACCCCGCTAGATGTTTACTATCTAACGGGGCGCGCCTAAACTTATTGGTTCTTTCATCTCCCATACTCGTCCTGCCTGTCCTGCCATGTCCTGAGGAGCCCCGATGGGCATCGGGGCGTCTCGAAGGAAGCAAAGCCGGAGGGCCCGTCCTGGGCCTATCGAAGGAAGAGACATCGGCCTTTACATTAACGTATTATTTAGGTTAATTTCAAGATTATTCTCTCCCGATTTTTTCCTCATCGGTTATCACAATCTGGGTTATATTCTCTTCCCAGGCGCAGCCACACTGATTACAGGAATAGATCCCGTTTTTCCCCTCAGCGGGATTTGGCTCCTGAAGAATCTCTATCCCCTCGGGACTGAAAGAATCCCAATTGCCATTTCCGCACCTGGGGCAAGCCATAACTATACCTACTTATGGGCAGAGCACTGATTCGTAATTATTAAACGAAGGCTAAGACTAATACTCCTGATAGATCAGGAGATGATGTTAGGGCAGAGGAGGAGGAAGATTAATTGGTATTATATTAATCTCTCGTATAATTTGGAGAACCTGGTACCGACTGTATGTAAGGAGAATTCTTCAGGTGAAAAATTAATTTCAAATGAATCCAGGGTTTCGAAGGCAAAGATAACTTTTGCGGCGAAATCCTGGGGCTCGTCACTTGTAAGTAACCCATTCTTGCCATTCTCGATAATCGTCTTTGCTGCCAGAGATCTTACCGCAACTATAGGTAGCCCGGCTGCCATCGCTTCATACAACACAATCCCCTGAGTGTCGGTTACCGATGGAAATAGGAACAAATCAGCAAGCTTGTATAACAAAGGCAAACGGCTGCGCTCCTGAAAGCCCAGCCATATTAGGTTCTCATCTATTTGTAATCTTACTGCTTCTTTTTGTAATTTTTTTGTCTGGACACCCTTTCCCACCATAAGCAAAACTATATTATCAAATGTTTTTAAAATTAATTTTAATGATTCAAGCAAAAGCAATACATTTTTTTCTCTTGCCATCCTTCCGACGAATAGGAGAACCTTATCCGACGAACTTATTTCAAGTTCGCGTTTAATTTCGTCTATCTCGGAGGGATCACAATGTTTATTAAATATGCGCAAATCAATTCCTGTCGGGACGACCTCAATTTGGGTTTTTACTCCAATATCAGAAAGATACTGTTTTATTTGCTCGGTAGGGGCAATAACTAAATCACATCGGTTGGAAAAATCGGTAATCCTTTTATAGATAACTTTTTCAAAAACCTGGGAGTTGGAGGAAAAGTAATTCAGCAAATATTCATAATATAGAGTGTGGTAAGTAAATACCAGAGGAAGATTGTTAGAATGAGCTAAACGCAACCCCGTTTTCCCCATTAAAAACGGATGATGTACGTGAATGACATCTGGGTTAAACTCGGTTAATGAATCAATTATCTTAGAATAATCAAACATCGGCAGGGGTACTGAGAGCCAATTGGGAATGATATTCAAAGATTTTGCTCGGTAGATAAGCTGTTCGTCAAGATCATTATTGTTAACATAATCCGGGGCAAAAACAAGGGTGCGATGACCTAACTCATTCAACGCCTTACAGAGAAAATCAATTGAAACTGCGACGCCACTTACCCTGGGGAAAAAATTGTTGGTAAAAAAACCAATGTTCATGAGCACCTCTTTAAGATGGCCAAAGCTGCCTATCAACTCTTAGTTAATGATATTCAGGTACTTACCCTAACATATTCCCCAACACCAATTTGGAATTATATATGAAAATATTTGTAAATTCAAGACAATTCGAGCCATTTTCGTTGTTGCGAGGGCGAGTATACATGCAGAGTATAGAGGCTTCGGAAAAAACTTTACCCCCAAATAGAACGGTTTTTCAAGGTTTGCGGGGCATTGCTTATGGGAAAGGCAAAAATTCACCCCCACCTTAATCCTCCCCCATCAAGGGGGAGGAAACTGTATGGTACTCTCCCATCCCTTCGAC
>SDBT01002090.1_pt1 | contig 35807 bp, 23 predicted proteins | sample 2277101 | NCBI WGS metagenome assembly SDBT01 (sample SAMN10404973, study PRJNA504765) | marine sediment metagenome | isolation source: marine sediment core GS10_PC15, 103 cmbsf | place: Arctic Ocean: Southern Knipovich Ridge | collected 2010 | reverse complement strand
TGGAGTCTCCTATTCCTGCTCTTATCTGTCCGGATGCATTAGTGGTAATCTCATATCCAATATTTGAAGCATCTCTTTTATTTACCAATCTCATCGGCGAACTGCTGGAGGTTTTCATCCACAAAGAAACAGAGAAATCACCCGTCGCGAAATCAAGACCTGAACCATCACCACAATCAATGTAATCACTTGTTCCATTAAAAGTTAAGGCATCATCTATTATGCCTATAGTGCTTATATCTTCAGTGTTCTGCTGTGCAGTACCGTGGTTTTGGTTGCCACTGCTGTCTACTACTGTTGTGGTACTTGCTGAATTGTCATCCAGCGTCCAATAAGCAACAAGGTCTGGTATTCCTTTTGTAAATAATCTTAAAGGAGGTGATTGTATATTTGTGCCATCAAAAGATTCGATTGTCAGCTCTAATGTTATTTCATCGAAATCATAATCAGTATTACCATTTGGGCCGAAGCCGAAGCCGAAAGATGTGCCGCCCCCGGCGTAATCAATAAGGTCCAAAATCAACGAAGACTCGATGAGCATTCGACCATCAGGCCCGAATTCCAGCGGATATCCGAAGTGCTCCCAAAGTGGGGAAGGTTCAACAGCTAATTCGCTGAATGCATAAGCAACATCCTGCTCGCCCTGGCTCTGCTCGTGGTGGGATTGCACCATCCGTACCCCTCGCTCTTCGAACGGACTGCTGCTGCCGTCGTCCGTATCCGCAACAAAACCCACTCGCGGCTCGTCCAGAAGATATATGTACAAGGAATCATTTGCATTGTCGCTGGAGCTGCTTAGATTGTGAATGGTTATAAATGCCTCAGTTATGACACTGCCGGGGTGGATAGCTACTGTGTCTGTGTCGATTCCCCATGTGTAGTACTGGCCTGAGCGAATCGTGCCACCGAAAGCAGGTGCGATAGAAAACGGGACCATTGCAAACAAAACCAATAGGGCGAATGTGAAAGAGTTTTGCTTTTTCATTTTGACCCCCACCTGAAAATCCCCACCTGAAAATGTACATTTGGCACTTCTACCGGCTCTAAACCTATCAAAGTAACCATTTAAAATATAAGTAACGATCATATGATGGTCAACCTAACTCAGCAAAATCTGAGTACCTAAGTCCTATAAAATCACGCCGGTAGCTGCTATATCCACAATATAAACCGTCCGCTTTACTTTTCTCCACGGATGCCTGCCCTGTTTTCGATCTTGACCCCCATGATGTTTCAATGCAAAACCGCATATGAATTCTGTTCACTATTGCTCTATAGAAGGCAATATCAGTCCTATCGGCTCTCTCAAAGATTTTGGTTGAGTTTTTGTGCTGAAAATTCATCCGCCCAGATGCTCCGCGCAGCAGATGCAGCGATTGGGATAACAATTTAGGCTGATTAGGCCGATATCCTGCCGAATCCCTGATCTGATACTTGCAAAAAAACCATCACCCTTTAAATATATAATGCAGACATATGGATTATACGTATTATAACGATTATACGGCCAAAATGCAAGCAATTAGTTTTCGGACAATTCTTGACGAGATGAATGCGGACATTAAAACGCCAGCTCCCCGGACACTATTTAGGAATGCGTAGTGGTTCAGGGTGGACCGGACAAATTCCCTTTACGGTTAAGCATGTCCTGAGCGAAGCCGAAGGAAGACACCTTGCCTTCGGCAAGGAGGTTTTTTCAGGCATAAGGGGAATCTCCGAAATATCTTGAGAGATGTGGCAGTCCCGCACCTGCAATACTGCCCTTACGACATTTCGTCGATATCCCAACCGGCTATCTCTGGCAGAGCCTACCTTGAGGCGCAGCCGAATGGGTTGCTCCTCAACCCCATTCTCCGTAGTAGGACTTCCAGCCTTCGCTATGTAGCACGAGTTGGCTTTGCGAGTTTCTCTGGCAGCGGCAAGCTTGCCTTCACGTTCGGCCAGAATTGTTTCGGTCGGAATGACCCCGTTCGGTTCGTAGTTCATCGTTCGTAGCTGGATGGTAGTGGGGCGTAGTTCTGTCATGGTGGCAGGGCCGAGAGAGGTGGACTGCAATTTTGCCAGTATAGCTGCAGGCCAGCTTCATTGTCGCAAGGTCTTTGTGGACAAGGAGTTAGATTTCTTAGCGGCTGGAATTGTGGGAGCTGGCACATAATTTGCTCGAATAATGGGATATTAGTATTATTATGGTGCAGGTTTATGACTCTGAGTGAGGTAAATGTTTTGGTGGGCCGGTCGGACTGGGCCTGGGCGGAGGCAGTGGAGAGTATATTTTCGCCAAGAGGCGTTAACTCGATAATGGCTGCTGATGCGGCTGGTGCGTTGGATATTATCGAGCGGCGGAGTATCCACACGGCGATTGTGGATATGGATTCGGCGCCGGCGAGCGGACTTAGTATTATAAGGGTGATTCACGGCTACTACCCGATGCTGCCGTGTATTTTGGTTTCGCGGTCGGCGGAAGAGAAACTGTTGGCCAGTGCGCTGGAGCTTAATGTATTCAGCGTGATAGCTAAGCCTGTGGATATGAGGATATTGCAGGACCAGCTTAACAGGCTGTTTATAAAGAGGTATAATAGTGCGATATTTGACGGTTAAGAGATTGAAAGGAGCGAGACGAAAATGAAGATACGACCATTGGGCGACAAAGTTATCGTTCAGCGTGTGGAGGCAGAGGAAGTAACTTCGGGTGGAATTGTGCTCCCGGACTCGGCTAAAGAGAAGCCGCAAAGAGGTAAGGTGATAAGTGTAGGTGAGGGGAAGTTATTGAAGGACGGCGGCCGGGGTAAGATGCAGGTGAAGAAAGGCGACCAGGTGCTTTTCGAGAGCTATGGGGGCAGTGAAGTAAAGATCAGCGGAAAAGAGTACATAATCATGGAAGAATCGAAGATAATGGCGATTGTTGAGGATTAGTGAGAGACTGAAATTTGGCCGGGCCTGTACTTTTGAACAGGCCAGCGCTAGCAAGTAAACAGGAGCAAAAAATGGCAGCAAAAAAGATAGCTTATGATACGGAGGCGCGCGCGGCAATTCGCGAAGGTGTGCGGAAACTGACGAGAGCGGTTAAGATTACACTTGGGCCGTGCGGCAGGAACGTTATTTTAGAAAAGTCCTTCGGCTCACCGACGGTAACAAAGGATGGTGTAACGGTGGCGAAGGAAATTGAGTTGGAAGATGCATACGAAAACATGGGCGCCCAGATGGTGAAGGAGGTTGCCTCAAAGACTTCCAGCGTTGCGGGCGACGGGACAACTACGGCGACGATATTGGCTGAGGCGATATACGATGAAGGGCTGAAGAACATCACGGCCGGCGCCAACGCGATGCAGGTCAAGCGCGGTATTGATAAGGCGGTTGAGGCGCTTGTTGATAGGCTTGCGGAGATGAGTACGCCGGTTGAGTCGAGCAAACAGATTCAACAGGTGGCGACGTGCTCGGCGAACCAGGATGTTGAAATCGGCAAGACGATGGCACAAGCGATGGCCAAGGTGGGTAGGGACGGCGTTATCACGGTCGAGGAAGGCCAGTCGCTTGAGACGACGGTGGAGCTGGTTGAAGGTATGCAGTTTGATAAAGGGTACCTGAGCCCTCACTTCATAAACAACATGGAAAACATGAACATTGTATTCGAGAAGCCCTACATACTCGTGTTTGAAAAGAAGATCACTACGGTCAAGTCGCTTGTGCCGGTGCTTGAAAAGGTTGCCAAGCAGGGTCGGCCGTTGGTGATAATCGCTGAAGACGTTGAGGGCGAAGCATTAGCGACGCTTGTGGTGAATAAGCTTCGGGGCACGTTGCAGGTTGCTGCGGTGAAGGCTCCGGGCTTTGGGGACAGGCGCAAGGCGATGCTGCAGGATATTGCGCTGCTTACGGGCGGTCAGGCGATATTTGAAGACCTGGGACTTCAACTTGAGGGGATTGAGCTGAGTCAACTGGGCCAGGCAAAGCGCGTGACAATCGACAAGGAGACGACGACGATTATAGAAGGCGCAGGTAAGTCAGAGGACATCAAGGCGCGTATCGAGCAGCTCAAGAACGAGATTGATCTGTCAACCAGCGATTACGACATCGAGAAGCTGCAGGAGCGTTTAGCGAAGCTGGCCGGGGGCGTGGCTCAAATCAACGTTGGAGCGGCGACTGAAGCGGAGATGAAAGAGAAGAAGGCGCGCGTGGAGGATGCGCTTCACGCCTGCCGGGCGGCGGTTGAAGAGGGGATACTTCCCGGGGGCGGTGTGTCGATGCTGAAGGCCCTGTCCGCACTGGATAAAATCAAGTGCCGCGGTGACGAGAAGATAGGCGCCGATATTGTAAGACGCGCGATGGTTAGTCCGATTAAGCAGATTGCCGTCAACGCGGGGCTCGATGGTTCAATTGTTGCTCAGAAGGTGTTAGAGAGCGATGAGTTGAATTTCGGGTATGATGCGCTTCGCAAGGAATACGGTGACATGGTCAAGTTCGGCGTCATTGTGCCGACCATGGTTGAAAGGGTCGCTTTGCAAAACGGGGCGTCGATTGCTTCGCTGCTGCTGACGACAGACGCGGTAGTAAGCGAGATTCCCGAAAAGAAAGAGGCTCCGCCGATGCCGCCGGGCGGCGGGATGTATTAGCGAGTTAAATTTAGAGCGGGCCCCGGCAATGGGGCCCCTTACTTTTATGATGGTAGTTTATTTTGCTGCGATTTATCTTTTCCAATCAAGTGTCGCAGGCGACAAAAGGCCTGGCTAAGGGAAGCCTTATATTGGGGCTTTTGCTAATCGGCTTCGGGATGTTGGTCTTTGTTCTGCGGGATATATTTGCGCTGTTAGCGGCGGCGATATTTTTTATCGGGGGCTTCTCATCGATCGGGTATGCGATAAAGCTATTCATAGCAGCGTACCGAATGAGAAGGGGTGGTTCGAGCCCGAATGGCGCGTACCGCGAAAACGTAAACATCCGGGTGGAAGAGTTCGGCGATATGTAAGCTTGGCTCTCATACTCATAAATCCTGCCTTCTGCCGACAGGAAAATCGGTGGGCCAAGTTCGACAAGCTCACCTCAAGAAAGGCCAGCCCTACAAAATCTTTCACGGCCAAACCGGATTTGACTGTGGCAAACGATGAGAGATAAAAAGGTTCCTGACTCCTTATATTAGGCGGCAGGGTGTTTGCATATCTTTATTGACATGTCCGGCGGGGTGGTATAAACTGGCAAAGTGGTTTAGCGGTCATATTGTTAGAAAGTATGTTTAGGGAACGCAAGAATGGACCCATCAATTTTCAAGGCGTACGATATCAGAGGTATTTATCCCGAGCAGTTGGATGAGGAGGCGGCCTTAATTGAAATTTATTGGTTGTTCTTTGTAAACTTGACATTGTAAAAAGCACATCATATATTTACGTATCAACTTATAGTGCTGTAATTTTTTGAAATAGGAAGTAGAAAATGAGTTTTGTAGGTAATAAGAAAGGGCCGAGAAAATCCGAGATTGTTCAAAAGCTCGGTCCTGAATACTTTGGTATTTCAATGGCGGAACTCGCAGTTGAAATCCAACTATATCGAGATGATGAGTTTAATGGCGTGGTGGATCCTGTTTATGTGGACAAATACGGGCGTCATTTCATTAAATTCAATGCTCCAAACAATGGCCCTCACCGGAGATTTTATCTTGAAGAGAATGGTTACCACCTCGAAGGCGATATTGATGAAATTCAAGTGGAGGATGATTAACTGATGGCTAGTGGGAACTTTGATTCAACGCTCGAATTGGCCAATGTGAAAGTCTCCGAGTATCTCGAAGGCGCCCTGAAAGATGACCGGATTGACCAACAATTGTACAAAGAAGCTAAGAAAAACATTTTGCCTAACCTGGAACGTTGGTTGAAGGATCCGTATATTGATAAGAATCTACCGCGCCTTAAAAAAGGGATATGCGATGCGATTAATAAGGAAAGTGAGGATGAGGATGAGGAGAATAAGAAGTGGGAAAATATTGTGAACGCCTTTCGCCAGTCTGTTCGTTTTGGTACGGGAGGGATACGAGGACTGATGGCTTTTGATAAGAAGCCCATTATTCAATTAAAAGATGAGGGAATAAACGCACCCGTACTCAAGGGGCCAAATATGATTAACGATTTGGTCTTCTTATTGACCTCGGTGGGTGTAGCCAGGTTTGGCAAGGACCAGCGACCTCCATTCAAGAAAGTAGTTATAGGATATGATAGCCGTATCAGAGGGTATGACTTAGCTGCGCTTGTCGCTCAATTATTCTTGGCTTATGATTACACGGTGTACTTTTTCGATGCACCCTGCCCATATCCTGAGGCGACCTTTGCGATTCCTCATAAACTGATCAAGGCAGATGTGGGTATCCTCATTTCCGCCAGCCATAACGATTATCGATATAATGGCTACAAGCTATCATGCAGCAATGGTTCGCAATTCGATCCCGAAGAACGGGATAAAATGTACGAGAAGTACATTGCAACCTCAGAACCTAAGCAGATTCAGCTTTGTCCCTTTGACAAAGCACCCAATGAAAAGCTATGGTTTCTTGGAGGTGAGAAACCTATTATAGGATTCAATTACGCAGGGAAAGAAGGTTTTCTTATAAATATCCATGAAAAACATCGGGGCCACGTGAAGAGTTTTTTGCTTACAGAAGACCTTGCAGAGCGCCAAGTATCCTCATCAAATCCATTAAGAATAGCATATTGTGCCTTTCACGGGTCCGGCAACATAGCTGTTCCCAAGATCTTGGGAGAGGTTGGATTTGTCGATGTCAAACCAATAACATACAAAGGATTGAACGACCTTAATGGATTGTTCCCTTCCTTCTGCGACAAGCCTGGACACGAACAACAGCCAGATCCAGGTGACCCACGTGCAGCCGAGATAGCCGTTGAGGGTTTCAAAAAAGATTATCCTAATGAGTTCGACAACATAGACATTCTTATAGGCACTGACCCTGACGCAGACCGATGTGGTATCGTTGTCAAAGTACCCGAAAACCAACGGCATCTCTATGGTGGTGAGGATTACTATCTCCTTCCGGCCGATGATATGTGGGCTCTTGTCCTCTGGTATCGACTTCATATGGATATTGAGAAATATGGTAAGGTCAAGGATGTGGATAAAGAATTTGTGACTCTATCTCACACAACCTCAGACAGTATCACTCATCTGGCCCGGAAACACGGCCTGGGGGTAGTCAGATCATGGGTAGGTTTCGCTTCATTGGCGGCGGGCACACGTGACGTCTGGGAGGGAAAGGTAGACCAGATTTTGGACCTTGTTGATGGTAGGAATCAGAGATACTCTGATCTTTGCCATCCATTCGTTTGTGATTGTCAAGGCATGGAAAACGGCAAGCGGTGTATCAATATTGCGGCAATGGAGCAGAGCAATGGCTTTTCCATCCTTGGAGGTCGGCCCCTTGACGAAAGGTCTCTTGGGGTCGGTGGCCACGTTCGAGACAAGGATGGGACGTTTGCTGCTCTGCTGGTCGCCGAAATTGCCGCATGGGCCAAAGAAAGACAAACCACACTCATTGAACTGCTCGACAAACATATCTATCTGGATCCAGATGTCGGATTATTCGTAAACCTGTATGAGCCGGACCCACTCGACGGTGAATATCCCGGTATTGAAGGGGACCGGCTTAAAAAGGCGATTCTCCGCAGAGCCCTTGGCTATTTCCAGCTTGCCTTGAGCGGAGATCTGGAGATTGCAGGTCTTCCAGTAAAATCAGCCTGCATCTATCGAACCGGAAAATATGATATTATCTACCCGCCAAGCTACGATTTTCAATTTCCAGACGAAGGCGTGCGTTTCTTCTTTGACGATGAAAAACTTCAGCATGTTACAATCAGACCCTCAGGAACCGGAAATGCGCTTCGCTTTCACGTTCAGCTTCATGACAACTTGGTTACAGAATCAAATTTGATTGAAAAGAAGGAACAACTCTTATCCAGGGGCAGAGCAATCATGGATGGTATAAGGGATTTACTAAAAGCACCGAGAATCTGATTTTGCCGATTGCAAGGAGTGCAATAGTTAATTTCAATATCTTTCAAAAGTTATTATTGTAGGAGTATCCAAATGGGAATATGGCTTGCTTTATTAATAGCGCTGGTGAGTGTTGTCGTCGGCGGTTTACTTACGTGGGTCATAAGCAGAATTTCGGAGATTCGCTTGATACATAAGCTCAGAGATGCTGTGATTGACAGAGAACGAGTCTCCATAAATGAGGAATTTCTAATGACTCAAATGCTGGCTGAGAAGATTCAAAAAGATGAGTATCAACCGAATATCATTTTTGCGGTTTGCCCAGGTGGTGCGATGATAGCGGAGTGGCTTTCTCGGCGGTTCTTAGGGAAGCGCCCCATTCCAATTCCTGTGAAATTACTCTATATGAGACGAGAACAGGAAAATGAGGGCCGTAAGAGGGACATAGCTGTGGTTGATGATAAGTTGTCTGCGATTCCGACAGATCTGCCTCCAGACTCGAAGGTTTTACTTGTAAACGACATTTCCCGTAGCGGATTTACTTTGAATGGGGCCGAGGAATTCTTGAAAAAGCACTTCTCGAACATACGATCAGCTACTTTGATTTGTTATCAGGATGCGGCTGTAAAACCGGATTACTACGCAGCTGTAACTAGAAAAACAATTCGGTTTGATTGGAAAAGTTATGGCCAGTAGATGGGCCTGGTATAGCTTTGCGACAACGATCTGTCGGCCTAAGAGCTTAAAACTCTCACGGATACATGGCAAGTTTGGCTTTTGATATTCCAAACGCCGTCTTTATTACAACTTGACAACTGATAGCTGGTTTATTGAATCATCTGATGAATATACCATAAGGATATTTTAGATAAGAAAGTTTATGCTATGGATGCTTCAATTTTCAGAACTGAGGATATACAAGGTATTTATCCCGAGCAGTTGGATGAGGAGGCGGCGTGGAAGATCGGTCTTGCAACGGCAAAGTTTCTGCGTTCGCTGCTTCGCGGGTATGAGCGGGGCCAGGCGAACGCGCAGTCGCTGTGCGTGAGCCGGGACATGCGAACGCACAGCAAGAGCCTGTCAAGGGCGTTGATTGAGGGGATGAACGCCAGCGGTGCCAACGTAATCGATATCGGGATGATAGATACACCGCAGATGTATTTTGCCATCAACCACTTGGGCACGTGCGGCGGGGTGCAGGTTACGGCCTCGCATAACGGGCCGGAGTACAACGGGTTCAAGATTTCAGGATTGGGGGCAAAACCTATTGGTGAGGATACGGGCCTAAAGGATATCAAGCATATAGCCACGGCACTACTTCATACAAAGGCAAAACTTACCGGCTCGGCGGAGAAGTACGACCTGACTGAAGAGTATAAGAATCATGTTCTGAAATTTCTTGATTCCGACATAGGCAAGGTCAAGATTGTAATTGACGCATCCAACGGTATGGCGGGGCGGATGGTGCCGTTGATATTCGGGGATTTGCCGGTTGAGATTACCGGTATCAACTTCAAGCATGATGGTACGTTCAAGCACCCGCCTGATCCGCTTGTCGAGGCGAACCTTACCGAACTGAAAGATGTCGTGCGCAAAAAAGGCGCGGACGTAGGCATCTGCTTTGACGGTGACGCTGACAGAATGATGGTGGTGGATGAGCAGGGCACAAATGTTACCTGCGATATTATTACGGCCCTTTTGGTGCCGTATTTTCTGGAAAAACATCCGAATTCGACGGTTGTGTATGACCTTCGAAGCAGCCATGTTGTTCAGGAGGAAATCATAAAACACGGCGGAATCCCAAGACGCGAACGGGTGGGCCATGCGTTTATGAAAAAGACGCTTCGCGACAGCCACGCAATATTCGGGGGAGAGCTCTCCGGTCATTTCTACTATCGGGACAATTTCTACACGGACTCCGGCATGATTACGTTAGTGCACCTGCTGAATGTGTTGAGCCAGAGTGAGGAATCACTGAGTGAGCTTGTGGGGCCGCTTCGAAGATACAGCGCAAGCGGCGAGATAAATTTTGAAGTGGATGATAAAGCAGAGGCGATGCGATGTCTGGCGAGGAAGTACGGCGAGGGTCAATATGACGACCTTGACGGAGCGACCATACAGTTTAAGGACTGGTGGTTTAACGTGCGACCGAGCAATACGGAGCCGCTATTGAGGCTGAACGTCGAGGCGAAAACCGCAGACCTGCTCGACGAGAAGCTGGCCGAATTAGAGGACTTCCTCGGCGAACCGGTGGACTACTAATCGTGCACACAACGTTCACATAGAGGCAGTAATATGGGCACCTTCGTTACACGCGGCGTGATTTTCTAAGGGCTGTGGGTCTGGGGACGGCAGCGGTCACATTAACAGGGTGCGGGGGTGCTTTTCAGCAGATTTCCAACGAAGACAGCCGGCCCAACGTCGTTTTGATGATGGCTGATGATATGGGCTTTTCTGACATTGGCTGTTACGGCGGTGAGATTGATACGCCGAACCTGAACAGGCTTGCGGCAAACGGGGTGCGGTTTACACAGTTCTACAATACCGCACGGTGCTGTCCGACGCGGGCATCACTTATGACCGGGCTTTATGCGCATCAGGCGGATATGGGGTGGATGACGATACGGGACCTTGGCCACGATGGGTATCACGGCCAGCTCAACTACCGCTGCGTTACCATCGCGGAGGTCCTGAGGATGGCCGGCTATGGAACGTACATGGCCGGAAAGTGGCACGTGACGCCGCATATCGCACCGGACGGCCCCAAGCATAATTGGCCTTTGCAGAGGGGATTCGACCGGTTCTATGGCACTATCGCAGGTGCGGGAAGTTTCTACAAACCGCACACGCTCACCCGGGATAATACTCGAATAGAAGCGCCCAAGAAAGGTTACTATTACACCGACGCCATCAGCAACAACGCGGCCAGGTTTATCACACAGCACAGAGAAGTCAGACCTGATGACCCATTTTTCCTGTATGTCGCTTACACGGCACCACATTGGCCTTTGCACGCAAAGGGCGAGGATATCGCCAGGTACCAGGGGCAAATACAAAATCGGCTGGGATGAGCTGCGCCGCCGCAGGCACAAGCGGATGATTGAGATGGGCATCGTGGATGAGGCATGGGCTATGACACCGAGGGACGAAGAGGTTAAGCCGTGGGACGAGGTCAATGAGGTCAAGAAAAATGAAATGGACCTGCGGATGGCTATCTACGCTGCGCAGATTGACAGTATGGACCAGGGCATCGGGCGTATTGTGAAGGCGTTGGAAAAAACAGGACGATTAGACAACACGTTGATTTTGTTCCTTGCAGACAACGGGGGGTGTGCTGAGATGCTGCAATTCCGTGAGCTGGAAGATGTGGAAGAAGGCATAGGGATGAGTTATGACAAGTTCATAGCGCGCCTCGGCACCGATGATACCTTTGCGAGCTACGGCATATCGTGGGCCAATGCGAGCAACACGCCGTTTCGGCGTTATAAGCACTGGGTGCATGAGGGCGGAATCGCAACGCCGCTGATTGTACATTGGCCTCGGCGTATCAAAGCCAGGGGCGAACTTCGTCATCAGCCCAGCCATCTTATCGACATCATGGCGACCTGTGTCGATATAACGGGTGCGAGGTATCCTGCAAAATACAAAGGAAACGAAATTTTGCCTATGGAGGGCAAGAGCCTTGTGCCGGCCTTTAATAACAAGCGGATAAAGCGGGAGGCGATTTACTGGGAGCACGAGGCGAATAAGGCGATTCGGGTGGGCAAGTGGAAGCTGGTTTCCAGGTATCCGGGCGAGTGGGAGCTTTATGACATGGAGACCGACCGGACGGAGACGAATGACCTGGCGAAGAAGTATCCCAAGCGGGTAAAGAAACTGGCTAAGATGTGGGATACCTACGCCAAACGTGCCTTTGTTTATCCCTTGGACGGCCGAGACTGGGACACAAGAGTACGAGAAGAATAAACTCCGAAACTCTGAGAGAAAGAAGCCTTTGGCCCACACGGTTCCTCAATTCAGGAATGGGTTTGTTCGTTTTTCAGTTGCTATTGTGGTTGTGGGTCCGTGGCCGGTATAGACCTTTGTGTCTTCGGGAAGGGTGAGCAGTTTTGTCTTTATGCCTGCTATAAGCTGGTCAAAGTTGCCGCCGGGAAAATCGGTTCTGCCAATCGAGCCTGCAAAGAGAGCGTCGCCGACAAAGACCACACCTTCTTGTGCTGAATAGAGGGAGATTCCGCCGGGGGTATGGCCGGGTGTGTGCAGCACTTGAAATTCCATGCCGGCGAAGGTAAGGGGGCCTTCGGCTTCTATGATTATGTCAGCGGGCGAGGTCTTAAACGGGACGCCGGAAAAGGCGGATAGATTCAGCTTGCTATCTTCAAACATTACGGCATCGGCTTTGTGGATGGCGACTTTGATGTCGGGCCAGTTTTTCCGAAGAAGGGCGAGGCCGTCGATGTGGTCGATGTGGCCGTGTGTAAAGACGGCTGCGACGGGATTAAGCTGATTTTCCTTCAGGAAATCTATCAGCGGCTCTGACTGCAGACCGGTATCGATAATAAGACAATCCTTAGCCGACTCGCCTGCTGTCAGACAGTAGCTGTTCGTCTGGTAATCGCCGAGAACAAAAGTCTGTATCTTCATTACGAAAGGGTCCTTACCATTATTTGCAGAGGCGGTGGGCTTGCTACTCTGCGAAGTAGGCTTCGCTACGCAGCACGAGACGTAGCACGAGTTAGAGCGCGCGGGCTGCTCAGCTGCTCAGGAGCATCCCATGGAGTTTCCGCAGTTGTAGCACCTGTAGCACATGCCGTTGCGGACGGTGATAGCGCCGCAGACATCGCAGGCGGGTGCGTCATCCTGGAATCGCTGAAATTGCTCGTTAAATTGCTGCATCATTGTCGCGTGGGACTGAAACTGGGTGTCACCGGTTACCACCGAACCTACCATCTCGACCACTCTATCGGCTGCTGCCTCTGCAAAGCGAGACGGTTTCGTCAGGGATGGCTTAACGTCAGGCGGTGCGGCGGGAGCGGGCCTTCTGTGCAGGGCTTTTGCCTCGTCGATCTTCTTAGCGAGGTCCTTGGTTCTTTCGACTAATTGCTTGGCGGTGGTGGTTGTCGGACTGGCGGCATCGGCAGTGACAACTCCGTTTGGTGTGTTCTTCTCTGCGTAGCCCGGGATGAACCTGCAGCCGAGCCAGCAGAAGATATAGTCAATGAGACTTTTGGCGAAGGGGATGTTCTTGTTTGAGGTCATACCGGACGGCTCAAACCGGGCGTGGCGGAATTTATCGATTAAGGTTATTAGCGGAACACCGTACTGAAGTGCCATCGAAACGCAAGTGCCGATTACGTCCATCAGGCCTCCGACGGTGCTGCCCTCCTTGGCCATGGTGATAAACAACTCACCAGGCTGACCATCCTCGTACAGCCCCACCGTCAGATAACCTTCGTGTCCAGCAACGGAGAATTTATGTGTAATGCTGCTTCGCGTCTCCGGCAGGCGTCGCCTGAAGGGGCGTGCCTGGACCGGCTCTTCAGCAGCCTTCTTTGCTTTTGAGCCGTCGGTCTTTTCTGTGTTGACTGGTTGAATCCTCTTTGAGCCGTCCCGGTATATTGCAACGGCCTTCAAGCCCATCTTCCACCCTTCCATATATGCAGAGGCGATTTCCTCGGTGGTGCTTTCTTTGGGCATGTTGATTGTTTTACTGATGGCTCCGGAGATGAAAGGCTGTACGGCGGCCATCATTTTCAGATGTGCAAGATAGTGGATGTGCCTTTTACCGTTGCGGGGCTTGAAGGCACAGTCAAATATGGGCAGGTGCTCTTTGCGAAGCTTAGGTGCGGTTTCGATGGTATCATCAGCGTCGATGGTGTTGCAGATTTCCTTGATGTCTTCGGGACTGTAGCCGAGCCTTTCAAGGGCCATCGGCAAGGTCCTGTTTACGATTTTAAACATTCCGCCGCCTGCCAGGAGTTTGTATTTTACCAGGGCGATGTCCGGCTCAACTCCTGTTGTGTCGCAGTCCATCAGGAAACCAATGGTTCCGGTCGGTGCAAGTACGGTCGCCTGGGCATTGCGAAAACCGTGTTGTGAGCCGGCGTCGAAGGCCTCGTCCCAGGCGTTCTTCGCGGCGTTGAGCAGGTAATCGGGGCAGTGCACCTCGGGAATGTTGTAGGCGTGCTCGCGATGCATCCCGATGACATTCAGCATCGAATCTCTGTTTTGTTCGTAACCATCGAAGGGCCCCTTTATCTGGGCAATTTCAGAACTGGCGGTGTAGGCCGTTGCCGTCAGTATCGCGGATATTGTCGCGGCCCAGGCCCTTGCCTGGTCGGAATCATAGGGCAGCGCAAGGCTCATCACTAAAGAGCCGAGGTTGGCATAGCCCAGACCCAATGCACGAAAATCATGGCTGTTTTGGGTGATGCCCTTTTCGGGATAGCTGCCGTTGTCGACCAATATCTCCTGAGCAATAATAAACAGGCGAATCGCCTTTTTGAAATTCTCGACATCAAATGAGCCGTCTTCATTGCGAAACTTCATAAGGTTAAGCGATGCCAGGTTGCACGCGGAGTTGTCGATAAACATGTACTCACTGCATGGGTTGGACGAATTGATGGGGCCGGATTTCGGGCAGGTATGCCAGCGGTTTATTGTCGTGTGGTACTGGACGCCGGGGTCGCCGCAGATTCTCGTACCTTCTGCGATTAGGTCCATAAGCTCGCGCGCCGGGTATTCATCCATAGGTTCACCTGTCGTTACGGCCCGGGTGGTCCACTTTCCGTCTTTTTCGACGGTATCCATGAATTCATCGGTTATACGTACCGAGAGGTTGCTGTTCTGGAACATGACACTGTTATAAGCCTCGTTGTTGAGGTCCCCGCCGTAACCGGCCTCAATAAGCGCCCATGCCTTTTTCTCCTCCTCCGTTTTGCATGTGATGAACTCCTTAATATCGGGGTGGTCCACCTTGAGCGACTGCATTTTCGCGGCGCGTCTTGTTTTTCCACCGGACTTTACGACCGCGGCGATCTGGTCGAAGACCCTCATAAAGCTAAGCGGCCCGGATGGTTTGCCGCCGCCCGAAAGCTTCTCTCTGCTGCTGCGAAGTGTCGAAAGGTCCGTCCCGGTACCGGAGCCGTGTTTGAAGAGCATCGCTTCGCTCTTGGCCAGCCGCATTATGTCTTCCATAGTGTCTGCAACGGACAGAATGAAACAGGCCGAGGCCTGGGGATATTCATAACTGTTTTCACAGACCACCGCCCTTTGCTCTTTATCGTCCCAATGGAAGTTGTGCTTGCCGCCCTGGACACCATAGATATCGAACAGGCCCACGTTAAACCACACAGGCGAGTTAAATGCCCCGTACTGGTTCACACACAGCCAGGTCAACTCGTTATAAAAATTCTCGGTGTCTTCATTAGAGGTGAAGTAACCATCTCTCTTGCCGCGGTCGGCTATGGTTCTGCAGACGCGGTGCATAAGCTGCTTGACCGAGTATTCACGTTCGCTGGTGTCGCCATAGAAGTACTTGCTGGCCACTACTTTTGTCGCCAACTGGCTCCACGACACGGGCACTTCAATACCCTTTTGTTCGAATATCACCTCACCATTATCGTTGGTGATTTTGGCCTGACGGATATCCCATTGGATTTGGTCGAATGGATGAACATCGGGGGTAGAAAAAGTCCGAGAGATTGTCAACCCTTTCGAGTTGATCGGCTTTGGACTTGTCCAGGGCTGAAATCTTGACGCTCCTGCGTCTTCTGTTGTTTTGGAAGTCCTATCCTCGGTCATTTCTATACCTCCCTGCTATAAAATGAGACAAACTACCTAATACTATATACGGACTTCGCGGGATAATTGTTGCAACATATTGTTGATTACAACAAGATTCATATTATTATCTTTTGGAATTCATAGCAACAGAAAATCTGGGAAAAAATTTGCCCCGTAAGCTAAGTCACTTCAAATACGGCACCTACAGCAATAAAAATTTCTTTTTCACAGGTTTTTAGGTTGCGCAAATAGCAACAACCCTGCCGTCTATGTTTTTTTTGCCGGCTCGAAAGGCAAAATCTAGAGGCACGGGGTCCGAACGGGTGCGGCATTCTCGGTGTATCGCCCCAACTTTTTGCCCCCTCCCATTGAGTTGTGGTACATTGTAATGCTTTCAACTGAGCCGTCTTCAGGCATGATATACGGCATAGCACATCTTCGTTCGACAGAGATTACGCCTCCGAAAACCTCGGTAATTCCGACGGTGTGTTTGCGGCCTGGTCCGGCGTTTGGATATGCGCCCTCGTAGCAGACAGTGTCAATCACAACGTCGTCAAGGTAACTGCCGGTAATGGTAACGGTTTCAGCGCCTGGATTGGTCGAGTCATAGTCAAACTCCCAGGTGCCGTGGTACCATCCGCCGCCAAGGTCAAATGTCTGTATCGGCCCGCCGATGGTTCCGGGCGGTATATTGACCACCGGGGTTTCGCCGTCGTCTGTCTCCGATTCGATGTCAGGTGCTGTGCCGTAATACGTTGCCTGGACCCTGATTCTCTTCTTCCTTGCGTTGTCTCTTGTGTAGTTGTCTAAGAAAAACCGCGCCTCACCGGGCAGCAGCACCCCCTGGTGGCCGGAGTAACTGCCGGTCCAGCCGCACGGATCGTTGCTCATCAGGTAGGCGGGTCCCGGGCCGTTGTAATCATCTGCAAGGCCGTCCGGGTTCCCATAGCCCTCTATGCTGAACTCCCACAGGGCATAGACGGTATTATCTGCTCTCGCCCAATCCGGTGGATTCAGATCGTGGGCCATCGCCACCGCTGAAATCAGAAAGAATGAAACAACAGCGCTTACAAGAGATAAACTCTTGGCGCACGATGGGCTCACTATCTGTTCTAAGACTGGTGGTGAGGTTGACTTTTGCGCGAAATTAAGTATCTTGCCCACCCTTCTCAAGTACTAAAGTCAATGTAATCTGCATTATATGAACCAAGCCACTTTTTGCACTATACCAGATATCGTCCAAAAAATCAACATGAAGATATAATTTCGATAAAATATATAACTTCAGGTGATGCTTTCAGATTAGTGAGGACGGGGTCCGAGCTTTTGCCATAAAAGGCAAAAAGGCGCTGGTTCGCAACGCCTTTTCACCTGTCACCAAAATGGTTTACTGTTTACGTCAACGTTGCTCGTCAAAGTCAAGGTTCTTCACCGGGTCGCCCCCCCATTCCTCCACCCGGTGAGGACAATGCAACATGCCATCGTTTTGAAAGGAGCTTGGAATACGCTTAATGTATCGACCGGCACTAAGCTTGCGATTAACAGTGAATCAGCAATATCTCCGAGTGTGCCCATAATCCCGTCAAATCCTGGTGTGCATCCCAGCAATCCGGCACCTTTGGACAAGGGCTTGTTTGGGTGCTCTGTTTAGAAACGCTGCGATGGATGTCATTTGTGCTGCTTACATCTGCCCGCTTGAGAATGTCGACAAAGCGATATAGGGCGAAATCGTGTGTTGGGTGGAGAGTCAGGTGCTTTTGCGGGTGATTTTTGCGCCGAGGGCGTTTAGCTTCTGCTCGATGCGTTCGTAGCCGCGGTCGATGTGATAGACGCGGTTGATGATGGTTGTGCCCTCAGCCGCCAGGGCCGCAAGAACAAGTGCGGCTGATGCCCGTAGGTCGGAGGCCATTACGGGGGCGGCGATGAGCTTTTTGACGCCGGCGATAATTACGGAAGGGCCTTCCTTGCGGAGGTTGGCGGCCATGCGGTTCAGCTCGGCGACGTGCATGAATCTATCGGGGAATATCTTTTCTGTTATGACGCTGTTGCCGTCGGCCAGGGCCAAAAGCGCCATCAACTGGGCCTGCAAATCAGTAGGGAAGCCGGGATAGGGCTGTGTGGTAATGTCGGCGGGCGCAAGAGGCCCGTCGCGGCTTACAATACAACCATCTGCGGTTGGCTCGATGCACACGCCGATACCGGCAAGCTTATCAACGACGGCCATCATATCGTCAAGCCGGCAGTTTTTCAGCTCAACTCGGCCGGCGGTGATGGCAGCGGCCACCATGAACGTTCCGGCCTCAACACGGTCGCCGATAATGGTGTAGTCGACAGGGCCGAGACTATCGACACCATCAATTACGAGCCTCGGCGAGCCGATGCCGCGGATTTTCGCGCCCATCTTATTGAGACAGTTCGCCAGGTCCGCTATCTCAGGCTCACAGGCGGCCGACTCGATGACAGTGGTTCCCTTTGCGAGTGTCGCAGCCATTAGTACGTTGGCAGTGCCGAGCACGGTCGAGCCGAACGGACCTCCAAGGAAAATGTCTTTGCCCTTTAGGCCATGTGGTGTTTCGGCGACGATGTAGCCGTTTTCGAGATGGATGTTGGCGCCGAGGGCTCGCAAGCCACGCAGATGAATATCGACGGGTCTGTCGCCGATGGCGCAGCCGCCTGGCATGGAGACCTTGGCCCTGCCGCAGCGAGCTAACAGGGGACCGAGAATACAGATGCTGGCGCGCATCTTGCGGACGATGTCATAGGGGCCGGTGGGATTGTCTATGACGGAAGCGTCGATTTGGAGTTTTGCGCCTGCGTTTCTTTTGACCTTTGCACCGAGTGCGCGCAGTAATTTTGCCAGGACAGAGATGTCGGCCAATTGTGGGGCACCTCTGATAACTGATTTGCCGGGTGCGAGGATGGTGGCAGCCATTATGGGCAGGGCGGCGTTTTTGGAGCCGCTGATAGCGACGGTGCCGGCAAGCCGGACCGGGCCTTTGATGTGAAATATATCCATAGACTGCATTCCTTAAATAGACGTGGTCAATATAATACAAAGATGGGTTGGTTTCAAGGACATAAAGTGCGACGCTAAATGAGTATATCCAAGAAAGGCATCGTAATGAAAAGAAGCTTGACAAAGACCGAACAACTGACAAGAATGCTGTTGGCTGAACCAGTACATTACAACAAGTTAGAAATTTTGGCGGCGTAGCTCAGTTGGTTAGAGCATGGGATTCATAAGCCCAGGGTCGTTGGTTCGAATCCAACCGCCGCTATTTTTTTCGTGTCTCGTGAAGCGTATCTCGAACACAATTTTGTAGATTTCGCCGCAAAACTGTGCGGAAGCCTGAAATCGAAATACGAGATACGAACGACGAGATACGAATTTGTGCCCCCATCGTCTAGCGGCCGAGGACGCCGGGTTCTCATCCCGGTAACAGGGGTTCGAGTCCCCTTGGGGGTATAAGGTGCAAATTGTTTTGATTTGCATCTTCTTGCATATTGTCGCAAGCTGTTGTAAAACAAGGACTAATATCAATTTCATTGTTTTTCTCGTTTTCCTCTTGCGGCTCTGTGCAAGGTGATACGGCAGTGTTCAGGCCCCGATTTAGGCCACCTTTTTCAACTGCCCGTTGAAAGTGTTCTTCATGAGTTTGCAGATAATGCTTTCGTGCAATGTCCGGACTGTTTCCAAGCCATTCGGTAACGACATGAACGGGAAAATCTTCTACCAGTTCGGTTTCTCTGCTGGCTCTTAAATTCTGAAACGTTTTCTCCCAGGGTTTAAGCCCTGCTCGTTTTATGATTCGATGAGCTTGAGTGCGAAGATTGCTGCTGATATTCAAATCCGCGGTAATGACCCTCTTTTGTCCGGGCTCTGCCTGCCCAAATGCTTCCATGAGATAAGGTTCAAGTTCCGGAAACAAGGGGCAGATTCGAGTTTCCTTACCTTCAATATGCTCCGTTTTAGGACTGTGGACAACAAACCGCTTTTTGTCCCATAGAATATCGTCCCAAACCAGTCCATATAACTCGGAAGGGATTCGCAGGCCACCGTAACGGGCCAGGGCAAAGATAAGCCGCCATTCATTGTCAGGGCAGGCATTCAGGACTTTTTGAATATCCTCATGGCTAATAAACTGCTGCCGTTTAGGGTTAGATACTGTACTTGTAGGAATGCCATCAAAGGGATTTTCGTCAATCAGGCGTTTCTTCCGTGCTGCTGCAAAAAACTGTTTGATTCGCTTGCAACGCCGCCGAATCGTGTTTTCAGCAAGCCCCTGTTCAAGGAGATGTCGGCGAAATTCTTCAGCATCATAGGCACTGAAATCGGCGATACTCATACTCGAATTGCAGAACCCAAAAAGGTTATTCCGTGCGGCCAGCATATTGCTTTTGGTATTGGGTTTGATATCGGTTCGACCTTCAATATACCCGTCCACCCACACAGCCAAAGTAATTTCCACTTTTCGTTTTACCGGTTCAGCAAGCCCCAGAGATTCCAAGCGTTTTCGTATGGGGTCTCTCAGGCCGTTAAGCCAACTTTGAACAGCAATAGAGATCTCGGAACCGGAATTCTTTGCCCTGACAAGATTTTCGACATTGATTTTTGCTGTCTCTGCCTGCCGTTTGGTAATTCTACCGAAGCCGATTCGAGGCCGGTTCGGTGATTCACCGTCAGACAAACGCACCCGGTAGGTTTTGCCGTTCTTATTGTTTCGAGCTTCAATGCTTGCCATAATATCACCTTGCCTTTTTCTTTGACTTCTTTTTCACCAGTTCAAGCCCAAAGTACCTGCACAGAATATCAACCGTTTCCACATTGCAGCCCGCTCCCTGCATAATCCGGCACAAAGCAGCCTGATCAATGCCGGTATCCTTGCTTATCTGATAACGGCTCTTGCCGCAAGTCTTTATTTGTTTTCTTAACATCTTGATAATCATTTTATCTTATAATATACACCCTGCTTGATATATGTCAAGCCTAAAAATCATATTTTTTGTAATTTTTTTTAGTTTCCGTTTTGTGTTGTTTTATGAATGAGTCCAAATCAGCGATGTCGAATCGAACAGACCGATCAATTCTGACTACCTGGATTCGCCCGGATTTCGATAGATCCCATAGCTTCCGTTCACAAATAGACAAATACTCTGCAGCCTGCTTGCTTTTCATAAGTTTACTCATTGCTGCCACCTTTTACATGATCTTTTTTTGATTGTTTGCTGTGCCATTATTTTAAATTACCCATCCTAACTATTATTTCACTCAAAGCCTGCTCATCAGCCTCGTCTCTGGTTAATCCACCATCAAATTCAAGAATAGCGGCTCGCTCCTCGTATTCGATCCGCCAGTCCATAGGCAGATCATCAATATCAGTCAAGGTCGGAGGGTCTAAACTCTTTCCAGCCCGCAAAACTCTCAAACGTTCAAGAGCAAAAATCATAATGCCACCTCCTGCGCAAATTGCGCAGAATACGCAGAATTCAAGTTGGCGTGGTTATTTTGCGCATTGTGCGTATTGTGCGCGAGCCACAACAGATTTATTTTATATTTTTGACTGGGTTTTCGGCCCGGCCCCTTGTGCTCCTGTGGGATTTCTCGGATATAGCCATGATTGATAAGCATCTGCAAAGGTTCGTCCAGTTCCTTGACTTTCTGGATACCGCCACGAAGGGAATTAAACACCTCGCGCCTGGTGAACTCTGATATTTGTTCAGAGGATACCCAATCAAGTATTCTTCGGGCAATATCAATGGATGGGTCTGCTCCCATTTCAAAGAATGCAGCCTTTGCATGTGGTATCAAGTATTCGCCGATTGCAATTGCCCCAAGCATAGTCTCGGCATCGATTTGCGTTTGGGCTGGATTGCCCGAAGATGCATATGTCAGGCCGTGGAAAATACCGGCAATACGACATACAGCACCAACCAGTTTGCCTGCCCAGTCGCCCATTGACGCGAAATCTCCCCCGGCCCCAAGATGTTTCTCGACCTCTATTGCAAACCTGTCAATTTCCTGCAGAGCATCACTGCCAACAGTTACTATATGAGGACATGGGTTGTTGTCAGCATCAATATTAGGCTTAAGCCTAAGCGCATCAAGAATCTGCTTTTGATACATTGCGGCTATTTTGGAATCAACTGGACTGGGATTGATTTTTCTATGGCCTAAGAGCGATTGTGGTATTGAATAAAGAAACCGGCCCAGCAGTCCACGTCCACGAAAGCCTTTCTTAAGCGTAAGCCCTCGTAATACTTCAGGCTGAACAGCAAGTCCAATGCTAAGAGCGGGTTTGTGTATGTATCTTGCGGGAAAATCCCGATTAGCTCGATTTACCCGAATATCATCGCCAGCATGGCCTTTTAAGTAAACTCCAAGGTTCGGTGCGCCACTACTATATCGTCCTGCCATAAGGTCAAACACATCGCCTTCGGGACTCAATAATGCAAATCGACCGGCGTTGTCATGTAATAATAACGCCACGCTTTCAGGTGTTGCATCATCACCGATATATTGAGGGCTTGTCAGGATTCCCAGTTTGCTCAATTCTTCTAAGAGTTCCTTTGCTTGCTCTTTATAGCCCTCTCTGTCCTCTCCATTTTTTGCTTTGCCAGCTTGTTTCCGTGCATGTTTCAAAGACTCTTCAAGGATAATCCGCTCATTACGATTTTTGTCTATCATTGGTGCCAGCCGCTCGACTTCCTGTCGTTCAAAACGAACAAGAGGTTCCGTTACTTCTCGGAATACTTGACTTTTACGATTGGCCGGGGGCAGAGCAACAGCCGTAAAGAGGTTGACAGGTTCCCTGTGATCCCCTCGAACGTGAACAACTATCCGCTTTGCCAGGGAAGCACCACCAACTGACAAGACAAGCATTGCTGGTAGGTCAACTGGAACTTGATAAGATTCTGCAACTGCAGCGCAGAATTCGCACAATACGCACAATTGCCTTGGAAACGCCTCAAGAGGAAATGTCGGCAGGTTAAAATGCCCCAGTGGTGCTGGTAATTCCCATTCGTTTTCAGGCTCAGGCGGCATAGTCTTTTCTGCTAAATTAATCAGCTTTTCTTTGCTACCGCCTGCGTTTAGCCAATCGGACACATCACCGTTGTCTGGTAAATCTGGAAGTTCCACGACTTTTACAGATACCGCTACGCCTCTCAAAGACGACTCTACGTCTTTACACCACTTACGGCCCGCTGTGTCATTGTCCGGCAATATAACAACATCACGTCCTTTTAGAAACTCTGTATACTCTTTACGCCAAGCGTTTGAGCCACCAGGGTTTGTTGTAGCTGTTAGCCCTAAACTTCTTAGCCTGTCAACATCCTTTTCACCTTCACAAATAAAGACACGGCCTGTTGACTTTACCAGGTCGGACAGATGGTATAAAATGCGCCGACTGTCATTATAGCCAAACTCTCCGTCCGGAGTTTGGGGGTAGAACTGTTTATCTGCCGTACGGTGAATCGTATACAACAACCGACCTGCCTCATCATGGTATTGGTATGAGGCAACAAAGTTATTCTTATGCTCTGTTTCCATATAAGCCTCTGTTTTATCAAGTCCGAGCGCATCCAGAACGCTCTCAAATGTGCATCCTGCCTTACAGTGAAGCAGGAGTCGTCCGTCTGTACCTTTGGCGATGCTCAGGCTTGGCTTATGATCCTCATGGGCCGGGCATTGGGCTTGCCATTGGTTAAAACCGGTCTGTTTGACTGTTTTGCCCATAGCCCGTAAAGCAGATAAAGCTCGTTCAACTGGTTTTTGTAATGAATTCATGCTCACGCCTCCTTCTTGGAGTGTTCGTCGATTTCTGCCTGCTCAAGTGCCCCTCTCGGCGACTTCACCGTGTTCTGGTATGGCCGGTAAGCATAGAGTGGGCACGCATAGTTGTCGCAGGCTTGAGTCTCAGTTCTGACCCATGCCCAACACTCAAGGCACTGCATTCGAATTGCTTCGCGCGGGGACGCTTTACCAGCCACCACACGGTCGTACAGCTTGCGATATTTCGAGGGCATGTCTGCCCTGCGTTTGGTTATTCTCTCTTGTTGTTTACTCATTTTTCGGCCTTCCTCATGGCTTCCCAAGACTGACGGTCTGGGCATCCGGCTTCTACAAAGGCTTCGATTTCTTTGAGGGACCACCTCACGGACCCTCCCAGCCTAAGCGGTTTTGGCAGCTTGCCAGACGAGCTTAGCCGCCATACCTGGCGGAGGGATACCCCGAGTAGTGCTGCCAGTTCCTTCGCCCGGATTGCCAATGGCTGTTGTGTTTGATTGACGTTTGTTTTTTCCATTGTTCTGTTCCTTAATCAAAAAATATTGTTTACTTTATGCAGACAATATAATTGATAGGTGCAGCAGGAGAGTAAACAGGGAATAGAGATGACGTACAGTGCCTGTTAGCCGTACTTGATATGTATTCTTACAGGGCAATAAAGGTGAAGAATTTTTTATTTTTTTTTGCTGTGGGGAATAGAATGGGAATAGAAAAGTGGCCGACTTATGGCCCTTGTATGCTTATTGACTACTTTTTGCTCTTTTTCTTCTGCAGCACGGCTTCTGTCCGTGCCTTCACACCATTAAAATACTTCTCGATGGCATCATCAGTGATTTTGCCGAGTTGGGCATATTCTAACCATTTTCTGAACTCAGGCATATGCACCCTGCAGCGCCTGCCGTTATGCATCCGGTGAACCGGGAAATCAGGGTCTTCCAGCATTTTACTCATTTTTCTTACGGTTATAGAATCGTCATTTGCCATGTTCACAGCGTCTTGTAGCGGGATATACAGAATATTATCTTTGTCCCAAGGGACCAGATATCCCTCCATACAATATCCAAGTTCAATAAGTTTTGCTTTATTGACTTCCCAATACCTCAATTCATCCAACTCAAATTCAAACATTCCCCCTTGCTCTTGATCAGGACACACACAAACTCCCTTTTTATGTCCGTCAGGATATTCGACTCTCTTGAGAGGTACAGTGCAACTACCTTTATGGCACTTATTGCATTGAATCTCGTCACTATAGCCCCGAAATAGAAGGATATTGCGTTTTTCATATCCCTCTATTTCACCATTGGTCAAAAAGGCCAAATCCTTCGCATGTACTATTGGGTTTTTGCCATTATCCCAGATACGAATCAGTTGCTCAATTTTCTTGTCACTACGCGGCATCAGCAGGCTCCGTTTAGGCTTATGTTTCTTGAGCATTTTCCATTTTCGCAGATACCTCTTCGCCTTTTCCGATTTCTCATCATCAGAAAGATCAGAATATTGCGGCGCACCTACTGTAAAAGTAATTGGGCGAATTTTCTGCATATTGACAAGTTTGAATACTATCTCGATTTTGGCTTTGCGAATAAAAACATCTTCAGGTTTGACGTTATGAGCAATATATGTACGACCCATCATTGCCTCTACCTGCCGATTATCATTATTATATGGGCTGGCCTCCAATGTTACCTTCTGATTTGCTCCTTTGTTAAGTTCAATCATTAGCATCTTGAGAGTTATTGATTTAACCGGGATATCATCATCCTCCTTGAATCGAAAATTTGTATCTCTTAAAACTTTCAAATCAAACACTTCTGTTTCCGCATTTGGAGGCTCCTTGTAGCCAAGCACCTCCGTACAAAACTCTCCGAACATCTTGTCATGGGCTTTCTTGCCATTAGCATGAATCGCCAGGTCGCCATCTTCTTCGTTATATTCGAAGACCACTTGAAAAATCGGCCTATATGCCTGCCTGATAATTTTGTTTTTTTCATCGTAAGCACGGTAACCCTTGACACTGTCCTCGGGGTTGGCAAAAAAGAAGTGACGTGTAGGATTTAATCGTTTGTAATATTCAACATCACACCTGCTGCCTTTTCTTAACTTCTTGTAATATTCGGCGATAGCACTTCCAAGCGAGTCGCGTATCCCCTTATCATTCCCATCGCAGGGCAGACCTGTTCCCACGTAGTGATGTTTTTTGCTTTTTCGATATTCCCACGCCTTCAGTTCCATTGCCCAGTAAAATACCTTTGGGTACTTCAGCCATACATACATTGCGCACGCATGTTCGTTTTCCAGTTTGCCCAACTCTTCCCCAATCTCAAGCCCATCATGTATAGGCGACCGTGCCTCTTCTATAAGATTATCTATCCCGGTCTCATCAGCCCATTGGTGGATCATACGAAAGTCAAACTCGACCTTTTTGACATCCGCCTTTTCCAAAATTGCATCGTGAAGATCATCGAGGGTAAAATCTTTGTCCCAATCAAAAGTCTGGAGTAAAATTTCCTTTTGGAAGTACTGTTGCAGAAGTTCCTGCGGTGTGAGTGTTAGAAACGCCTTTAAGTAATACCTTGCCATGCTTAATCCTCCATGAAAGAGGTTCCCCGGCTCCGCCGGCACTAACTTTACGGCCCCGCGATGTCCAGCCCGTTGCCTTATCGTATCGAGGGCCAATATTAGCCTGGTATTATACCACCCATGACCCAGCATGGCAATATTTGTCTCTTTATTCCTTGCGTATTTCCGCCCATCGTGTATAACATATTATTCCGCGATTCGATGAGTGAATTAGAGAGGCTTAGATGAGTGATCCCGAAAGCTCCTTTTTAGCCGCCCATTGCGGTCGTAAGTTGTTTGAAAATATCGGATTGCAGGGTAGAATTTGTGATTCTTGTTATCGGGAAAGCACAGGAAAATGCCTACTTCGTACCATGCAAAATATTTCGCACATGAGCTTACCCGCGAGGGTGGATATGGCGTAGAGCGTCTGTCAAGGTCGCTTTTTGACGCCTGTGTGGACCTAAACCCGCACCAAATTGAGGCTGCGTTGTTTGCGATGCGGTCTCCAATTTCCAAAGGTGTGCTGCTTGCAGATGAGGTGGGGCTTGGCAAAACAATTGAGGCCGGGCTTGTGCTGTGCCAGCGTTGGGCCGAACGTCGACGACGTTTGTTGGTTGTTTGTCCCGCTTCCATCCGCAAACAGTGGGCACTCGAACTCTATGATAAATTCAATTTGCCATGCAAGGTACTTGATGCAAAAGCCTATCGAGAGGCACAAAGCCTCGGCAGTCTGAATCCCTTCGATACCAGGGAAATTGTCATTACGTCGATACATTTTGCCAGCAGTCATGCTTCCGATGTCCGTGCCATTGCATGGGACGTATCTGTTATAGACGAGGCTCATAAATTACGTAACGCCTATCGGCAAAGCAACCGAATGGGGCAAAACATACGTTGGGCGTTAGAGGACCGCAGAAAAATTCTTCTCACTGCGACGCCCCTACAAAATTCACTACTGGAACTTTACGGCCTCTCTACAATTATTGATGAACGGATATTTGGTGATTTGCCTTCTTATCGCACTCAGTATGTGAACGTTGGAGGTGATCTTGATGGTCTTCGTAACCGATTGCAGTCGTTTTGTATTAGAACACTTCGTAGGCAGGTTCTCGAATATATACAGTTCACAGAAAGAAGGGCTATTACTCGGCCTTTTACTCCTACCGAACAGGAACATAAGCTTTATGAAGCAATTTCAGGATTTCTGCAAAGGGAGGACACCTACTCTTTTCCACAACAGCAACGGCATCTAATAATTTTGATAGTTCGTAAGCTTCTTTCTTCTTCACCCCAGGCAGTTGCAGCTACGCTGGAATCCGTTCGACAAAGGTTAGTGCTCCTCAAGGAAAAAAAGCCTGAACAACTCAGTTTAATCGATCAAATTATCGCGAGCGAAGAAATCGACGCTGAACTTATTGATGACCTTCTGGATGATGAAATTGAGAAGGAAGAAGAAGCCCAAGAATCTCAGGAAGCCGAGCAGCAGGTTGAGCTTGACCACAAAAAACTGGATGCTGAGATTGAGGAATTGGGTCGTTACATTAGCTGGGCCAGAAGCATCGGAATTGATACGAAAACCCGTTCTTTGCTTAAGGCTCTGAAAATAGGCTTTAAGAGCATGTCTCAAATGAGAGCGGCCCAGAAAGCAGTGATCTTTACTGAATCAAGAAGGACTCAACAGCATTTGAAAGATTTTCTGGAGTCCAATGGATACGCCGAAAAGGTCTTAACATTTAACGGTACAAACAGAGAGCCATACACTACAGAAATCTACAATAAATGGATCGAAGCCAATCGAACGAGCGGGCGTGCCAGTGGTTCGCGTGCTGTCGATGTAAGAACAGCAATCATTGAACATTTTCGTGACAACGCAAGTATCATGGTCGCAACTGAAGCGGCCGCCGAAGGCATCAACCTTCAATTTTGTTCACTGGTCATCAATTTCGATATGCCTTGGAATCCACAAAGAGTCGAGCAGCGTATTGGCCGGTGTCATCGATATGGGCAAGAGCATGATGTTGTGGTAATAAACTTCTTAAACAAACGCAATGAGGCAGACCGGCGTGTTTATGAGCTATTAGCCGATAAGTTCACTTTATTCTCCGGCATCTTTGGAGCCTCTGACGAGATTCTCGGCAGTATTGAGTCAGGTGTGGACTTTGAAAAACGCATCCTTGCTATATACCAACAATGTAGAACGACTGAGGAAATCGAAGAGGCCTTTAAGAAACTGCAACAAGACCTCGAGGAACAGATTGAGGCCAGGCTTAAGGATACAAGGGGCAAGCTGCTGGAAAATTTTGACGAAGATGTTCATGCTCGTTTGAGAGTAAATCTCGCTGGTACACGTCAGCAGCTTGACCGTTTTGGCATGATGTTCTGGACCCTGACTAAGTTTATATTGGATTGTAAAGCCGCATTTGATGATGCCCAGTTAGCTTTTGACCTTACTGAAATACCTTGTGACAACGTCAAAGCGGGGCATTACCATTTGATCAGCAAGAGCCAGCAGAACATACCGAGCGATTTTCTGTACAGGCTTTCACACCCGCTTGGTGAATATGTCATAGAGGATGGGAAGAAACAACAAACCCCCGTTGCCGGGGTCAATTTCAACATCACTGGCCATCCTACTAAGATTTCTATGGTCGAGACGTTAAAAGGCAAGAATGGCTGGCTTATTTTGCAGAAATTGACTATTGATTCTTTTGAGCATGAGGAGTATCTTTTGTTCTCAGGATTTGATGATTCTGGCAATTCCATTGACCAGGAAACCTGTCAAAAGCTTTTCAACTGTGCCGGTGCTGTAGCTGACAGCCAACCTCAGCCACCGGATATTGGCGACAGGTTAAATCGTGAAGCCCAAAGGCACGCCAGGGCTACGATTAGTCAGTCATTGGAAGAGAACAACCAGTACTTCAATGAAGCAAGGGAACAGTTGGAGAAATGGGCAGATGATATGGTTGTCGCTTCTGAGAAAGAGCTGAAGGACACCAAAGCTCAGATAAAGGCCTTGAATAGACAGGCCAGGCTCGCCACTACAGTTTCCGAACAGCGCGAGTTTCAGGACAAGATCAAGCAGCTTGAAAAGAAGAAGCGCAGGCAAAGACAGCAAATATTCGACGTTGAAGATGAAATAGAGGCCAAGCGAGATGCCTTGATTGAGGCCCTGGAAAAAAGGATGTCCCAGAAGACCTCAATTGAGCCGTTATTTACCATACGATGGAGTGTTGTATAATTAGGATTATCTATGAGTCAAAATTTCGATAAACTAAAGGCCAAGCTTCTTGAGCTTTTCATGTTAGACCAGCCTGATCTGGACTTCGGCATTTTCCGAATAATGAATTCCAAGCGAACCGAAATCACTCAATTCCTGGATAGTGATCTATTACCGCAAGTACAGCAAGCTTTCGCAGAATATGCAAGTGCCGACAAGTCTCACATTGAGGCCGAACTCAAAGAAGCTATTGATCAAGCCAAAACATTGGGTGTCGATCCGGAAACTGCCCCAGCCGTAAAGGAATTAAGGGCTAAACTGTCGGAAGCAGTGGATGTTACAGCACTGGAGAATGAAGTTTATTCCGACCTTTATAATTTCTTCAGGCGGTATTATAAGGACGGGGATTTTCTGAGCCTGCGAAGATATAAAGAGGGGGTTTACGCTATTCCGTATGAAGGTGAGGAGGTAAAACTCCACTGGGCAAATCACGACCAGTATTACATCAAGACATCCGAGTACCTGAAAGACTATGCCTTTAGGCTTCCAAACGGCAAACGGGTACACTTCAAGCTCGCTGAAGCAGATGTGGAAAAAGATAATATCAAGGCTGCAAACAACATGGAACGTCGTTTTTCTTTCTCGCAAGAAAATCCCATCGTCGAAGAAAATGACGAACTAATAATACGATTTGATTACATGCCCTGTGACAAGAAAATCAAACAGAAGGGCCTTAACAACGAGGCTGTTGAGAAAATTCTCAGTGCCGAAGGCTTTGATACCTGGATCGTAGCAATATCAGCCAAAATGCCTACTGAGAAAAATCCAGACAGGACATTACTCCAAAAGCATTTAACCGACTATACCGCTCGAAACACCTTTGATTACTTCATCCATAAAGATTTGGACAGCTTTTTAAGACGTGAACTGGATTTCTATATCAAGAATGAAGTAATGCACTTGGATGATATCGAAAATGAATCCGCACCGAAGGTAGAGCAATATCTAAGCAAGATCAAGGTCATAAGACAAATAGCCCATAAGCTGATAGCATTTTTAGGGCAACTGGAAAACTTCCAGAAAAAGCTATGGCTGAAGAAGAAATTTGTTGTTGAGACAAATTATTGTATAACACTCGATAGAATTCCTGAAGAACTCTACGAAAAAATAGCTGCCAATGATGCCCAGCGTGTCGAATGGGTCAAGCTATTTGCAATTGACGAAATTGAAAACGATTTAGCTGGCTCAGTCGCATATTCAGAGCCATTGACGGTTGAGTTTCTAAAAGCTAATCCTTTCCTTGTTTTTGACACGGCCTTTTTTGACGATGAATTCAAAGAAAAACTCATCTCGACAATAGAAAATATCGGCGAACAAACCGATGGACTTCTAATTCATTCAGAAAACTTTCAGGCACTCAAATTGCTCCAGTGGAGATATGCGGGAATGATAGACTGTGTTTACATAGATCCTCCTTATAACTCCAAATCGACTGAGATTCTCTACAAGAATTCCTATAAGCACAGTTCATGGCTTTCATTGTTAGCGTCACGCCTAGAACTTGCGAAAACGCTTGCCTCTCATAAATGTGTATATGCAGTTGCAATAGATGAAAATGAACAAGAAAGGCTAGGACTTCTAATTGAGGACTTATTTGGAGCCGCATTCAAGTGTTTAGTGACAGTCTTGCACAATCCTAAAGGAATACAGAGTTCGAACTTCAGCAATGTGAGTGAGTACTGCTATTTCGTTTTGCCCAACAACCACGAAAAACATATCTCATTAAAAAAGAGAGAGTCATATTCCAAGGCGAACCTAAATTTAAGGGACAAAGGTGGTGAATCTCTCCGTCAAGATGGCAGAACGTGTTTTTATCCCTTCATAGTTGAAGATGGCAAGATAGTCGATGTCGGTGAGGTTCCAAATGAAGATTATCATCCAGAGTCTCAAACAGTTCAAGTCAACGATAACAGATTTCATGTCTGGCCGATTGATAGCAAGGGTATTGAGCGGAAATGGAGGTACTCCGTTAATTCAGTTGATAAGGTGATGGGCATTCTCAAGGCTGAAGGAAAATCGGGTAGCTATGAAATAAACATATATAAAGAGCATGAGAATTATAAGACTCTGTGGCTCGACAAGAAATTCAACGCGGGATTGTACGGGACAAAGCCCTTAAATCAGATGTTTCCGGATAATTCGTTTGATTTCCCCAAATCTATTTACCTTGTTTCTGAATGCTGCCGAGCGGGACTAAATGAGAATAAGGAGGGCATGGTTTTCGATTTCTTTGCAGGTTCTGGCACAACGGGACATGCTGTTATCAATCTGAACCGTGAAGACGAAGGGAAACGAAATTATATTCTTGCTGAAATGGGACAGTATTTTGACACAGTCCTCAAACCGCGTATCCAGAAGGTGATTTATAGTAAAGAATGGAAAGCAGGCAAGCCGGTCGATAGAGAAGGCATCAGTCACATGTTCAAATACATTCGGTTGGAGAGCTATGAAGATTGCCTGAACAACTTGGTTCTGCAACGAACTTCTGGTCAGCAGGCTCTTTTGGAGTCAAATCCGGAATTTCGAGAGAGCTACATGCTGGGTTATATGCTTGATACCGAAATGGCAGGTAGTGCATCCCTGCTAAACATCGATGCCTTTGAAGACCCATTCAGCTATAAGCTCAATATCTCTACTGGAAGCGTAGGTGAGACCACACCTGTTAATGTTGACCTGATAGAGACATTCAATTATCTGTTGGGTCTGCGCGTCAAGCATATCGATACGATTCGGGATTACAAAGTAGTCGAAGGTTACAATCCCAAGGATGAGAAGGTGCTTATCATTTGGAGAAACACCAGCCAAAAGAGCAATGAAGACCTTGAGGACTTCTTCACCAAGCAGCAATACAACACTCTTGATATGGAATTTGACCTTATTTATGTCAATGGCGATAACAACCTTGAGAATATTCGAAAAGATGAAGAAACCTGGAAGGTTCGTCTGATAGAAGAGGAATTCCAACGGCTGATGTTCGATGTGCAGGATGTGTAAGGAGGCAGGAAATTTATGGCACGAGCAAGACGACAAAGGGCTGTAAGACTCAAATTTGACCAGAAGCTGGTCTTGTTCCAGTGGATGCTCAAATTATTTGAGGTCAGATCCTTTGAGGAATTGGCGGCAGATTTAAGAGACCCTGCTCTTGAAGGTTTTGACGAGGAGAATCTGAGCCGATATTACCATGCCTTGAGGGCACGTCTTTTTGACAGGCAAAGACTCAGCAGCGATATGCTTTTGGCCTATGACAATAACATTGTCAGCCATTGGCAAAAGATAACCGAACAACGCAATCTTGAGGGGTATCCCCTTTACCCGAAGTATTTTCAGTATCTGTCTTTGCTGTTTGCTGAAATCTATCTGGATCGGTATTTTACCGACAAGGATAAGTTGCTTGAAGATCTTAATTCTCATGTAGAGCAATTCAATCAGGGTAAAGCCGATGTCAATCAGGTTGAAAGTTACAAGCTGGACGACCTGAATAAGCTCGCCTTCTGGTCGGCGACCGGGTCGGGCAAGACCCTCTTGATGCACATTAACATCCTGCAATACAAGCACTACCTGAAACTGCACAACAGGCAAAGGGACCTGAATCGGATTATCCTGTTGACCCCCAACGAAGGTCTATCGATTCAGCATTTAGGCGAGTTTGCTCTGTCTGATATGCGAGCCGATCTATTTAGTAAAGATGGCAGCACGTCATTGTTTACAGGTCGTGATATTGAGATAATCGACATTCACAAGCTCAGAGAAGAGTCTGGAGAGAAAACTGTTGCTGTGGAGGCATTTGAGGGCAACAACCTTGTTCTGGTAGACGAAGGCCATCGCGGAACTACTTCTGAATCGGGTGAGTGGATGAAACGCCGTAATCAACTGTGTGAGGAAGGCTTTTCATTTGAATATTCTGCAACATTTGGGCAGGCGGTAAGAGCGGCAAACAGCGATTTGTTGGAGCATACCTATACCAAGTGCATACTGTTCGACTATTCTTACAAATATTTCTACAACGATGGATATGGCAAAGACTATCAAATCCTTAATCTGGAAGATGATACCGATGATAATTTTCGCAATCGTTATTTAACGGCCTGTTTGCTGGCATTTTATCAACAACAAAAACTGTATGCAGACAAGAAGAACGAGCTTCGAAAGTTCCTGATTGACAAGCCATTGTGGATTTTTGTCGGCGGTAGTGTCAATGCTGTTCGTACTCAGAACCGAAGGCAGGTCTCCGACGTGGTGGACATTCTCCTGTTTTTGGCTACTTTCATTGCTGAACGTAATGACAGCATAGTCCGTATCCGTGAATTACTGGCTGGCCACGGCGAAATTCGAGATCGAAACAATCGAGTCTTGTTCAAAACCACTTTCACATATCTCAACTCCTTGGGAATGAATGAGGAGCAGCTATTTGCAGATATTCTTAACGTTTTGTTCAATGCACCCACCACTGCAAGTTTGCATGTAGAGAATCTCAAAGGCTCGGACGGGGAGATTGCCCTTCGATTAGGAGATAATCAACCGTTCGGCCTGATTAATGTGGGCGACACTTCCAAGCTCTGCAAACTCTGCGACCAGCATTCTGAGTTAATCGTGCAAGATCAGGAATTCTCTGGTTCTTTATTCCATGCTATTAAGCAAGAGGGCTCTCAGATTAATATCCTGATTGGCTCTAAGAAGTTTACAGAAGGCTGGAATAGTTGGCGTGTCAGCACAATGGGTCTGATGAATATCGGCAGAACGGAAGGCTCTCAGATCATACAGCTTTTTGGCCGTGGAGTTAGATTAAAAGGCTGGGAGTATTGTCTAAAGCGAAGCCATCGTGTAATCGGCCTGGAATCCCCGGCTTTTATTGAGAAGCTCGAAACGCTGAATATCTTTGGCATTCGAGCTGACTATATGCGGCAGTTCAAAGAATATCTTCAAGAGGAAGGTTTGCCAAGCAATGAAAACAGGGAAGAAATCATCCTTCCTGTAATTAAGAATCTAAACGGTAAAAGACTTAAGATAGTCCGCTTGAAAGAAGGTGTGGATTTCAAGAAGCAGGGCGACAAACCTGTTTTGGACGTTCCGGACGAGTCATTCCGAGGGCAGGTTATATTAGACTGGTATCCAAAGGTTCAGGCGTTGGCAAGCATCAAGGGTGAGGATGTTGAACAGGACGCCGAGCCGAATGTCGAGCATCTCCGTGAGCAACATCTTTCTTTTATGAACTTCGACCGAATTTATTTTGAAATGCAAAAATTTAAAAATGAGCGTGCTTGGTATAATTTGAATCTGTCGAAAGACAGGATTCATGACATTCTTGCTGACAATTCATGGTATCAGATTCTTATTCCCAGTGATGAATTTCAAATCAGCACATATGATAAGGTCTTTCGATGGGAAGAGATTGCCATTGGCTTATTGAAGAAATATTGCGACCGATACTACAAGAACCGTAAAGCAGCATTTGAGCATCAGCACCTTGAGTATGTCGAGTTGTCTGAAGACGATCCTAATTTGATTGATGATTATCTTTTCCTTGTCGAACAGTCTCGCAGGGATATCATATCTAAGCTCACTGAGATTAAGGATATTATTGAAAGTGGGGCTTTGAGACCTGCCGAGTTTAATCGTCTTGAGTTTGAGTTCCCTGGCATTAAATCATTGACCTTTGCCAATCACCTGTATCAGCCATTGATGTATGTCAAGTCTGAACTTGTAGAGGTCAAACCTGTTGTTTTGCAGAATTCTGGAGAAAGAGATTTCGTGGTTCATCTGAAAGAATTCTGCAATAACAATCTCGATTACTTCAGTGACAAAGAATTGTATTTACTTCGGAATATGAGCCGCGGAAGGGGCATCGGCTTTTTTGAAGCAGGAAATTTCTTTCCTGACTTCATCATTTGGCAATTGGTTGAAGGAAGGCAGCATATCAGCTTTGTTGACCCCAAGGGCTTGAGAAACATTAAAGGAAAAACCGACCCCAAGATTGAGTTTTATAGAACGATTAAGATTTTGCAGGAAGACTTGTCCGAGCAGGATGACGATATTATTTTAAATTCCTTCATTGTGTCGTCCACTCCATTCCTTGAGATTTCATCGTGGTGGGGAATGACTAAGTCTGATTTTGAGTGCCATCATGTGTTTTTCCAACAGGAAGATAGAGGCTCGTATATCGAAAGTATATTGACCGCCTCATTAGAACTGGAAAGCGAAAGTGTTTAAAGACAATCTACACCCACGGCCTCTGGCCAATAAAATAAACAAGGAGAAATTATGGCAAATTTTAGTAATCGTATTATCCGTGCTGCTAAACTTGACGTTGCCTTGTATGAGGAAGTCGAGGCTGATAGGTCTGCGTTAGGTCAGGCTATGGGCGTTGTGGTTCTCTCCAGTATAGCAGCGGGAATAGGAAGTCGTTCAACAGCC
>SDBT01002089.1_pt1 | contig 35812 bp, 32 predicted proteins | sample 2277101 | NCBI WGS metagenome assembly SDBT01 (sample SAMN10404973, study PRJNA504765) | marine sediment metagenome | isolation source: marine sediment core GS10_PC15, 103 cmbsf | place: Arctic Ocean: Southern Knipovich Ridge | collected 2010 | reverse complement strand
CTGTTTTTAAAAGGTTAAAAAGCGAAAGTAGAATTAACTTTGCTTTTTCAACATCTTTTTCTTTTATGGAAACCCTCACCAAATTTGTATCACGAAGATCTTCTGCCTTTAATTTTGGGAATTTTCTAATATCAAGGTTTAATTCAGCGGCAATTTTATTATTGTACGTAGCTTGATTAATTTGACTAGCTATTTGTTTAGGATCAACGATTACAATTTCTTCAAATTGACCCCCTGCAGTCTTGACCAGAAATTTGCTTGGTTGAATTAGGGCATCAATTTCCCACTTCTGAGGCAAAAGAAAGCTGATGACTCCGGCTGCAATGACTAAGAAAAGGGTAGAGAGTATGATGAGCCATTTTCTTTTCCAAATGATATTAAGGAAATCTATTAATTCGATCTCGCCTTCATTTTCTTTCATGATATCCTCTTTTAAGAGCTTTTTAGCTATATATATTACTCCCTTTTGAATTTCAAGTGAAATTTTCTCTTTATTTTCTATTAAAGAAATGTGCAGGTCAATTTACAACTATAATATTCAACGGTTACGGTTCCCACTTTTTTCATTTCTTCCCCCATGTTTATGGCTTTTTTCCCTGATAAAGCGCTACATCTTAATTATCATAGACAAAAGTTAAATGTCAAGTTGAGTGCGGCTCTACACCGAAATTTTGTGTCAAGCCTTGACAAATCTTACAAAAATAAACTAAAGTATTAGGCATTCTATGATGGGAATAAAGAAATAATGATGAAACGAGCCCCAAGAATTGAAGGAAAAGCCTTAACCTATTACATAAGTTCTGAGGGAAAAAGCGAACAAAAAATTTTTATGGATGATGAAGATAAACTTTTTTTCATAAATCTCCTCTGCCAGCAGATAATTAAGAATAATCTTAAGTTCTATGGCTATGTTCTCCTACCAAAACAATATTCTTTCCTCGTCGAAAATAACGGGAATTTCCTCTCGAGATCTATGCATCGAATAAACAGCGACTATGCAAATTATTTCAACCGCCGCCATAACCACAGAAATAAACTATTTAAAGACCACTACTCGTGTATCGTTATAAATAAAAAGTATTATCTGGCAGAAGTGAGTTATTACCTTCATCTACTGCCCAAAAAAAATGGAGTAGCGAAATCGATTTTCCAATATAAATGGAGTAGCCTTCCGGGATATATCAATAGAGAAAAAAGAGAGGACTGGATTGATTATAATTCCATCCTGAGTATGTTCAATGGGAAGAGCTGTAACGCATCCTTAAACTATCAGAAATACATTAAAAAAAGTTTAAAAAAACAAAACGCTTTTCCATTTGTAAATTTAATAGAAGGCAACATTCTTGGAAGCGAAGATTTCAAAAGAGAGGTACTCAAAAAGCAGCATTTGAATAAAATTGATTCTCAAAAAGGTATTCCTGCCAAAAAGATAATCGAATTAGCGGCTCAATTTCCGCATTTGTCACCTATTCTTTCGCGTAACGCAGCCATTTATTTTATAAAAAAATATACAGATCTAAGTAACCAGAAAATAAGTAGCTATTTCAAATCTTTAAAAAAATCAAGTATTAGCCAGATGAGACGAAGGTTCAGTTTAGCCAAAGAGAAAAATGAAACCATAAAAAAAATCACTAACTCCCTGGAGGAAAAAATAAAAATTATTATAAATAGCAAAAAAATAGTAATTTAGCTAACATGCATTTAATAAATAGATTAAACAGATGAACCAAGCAGACAAGATGAATGAAATGGACCTAACAAGCGGATAAGGACGAACAGAAGAATAGACTCGATTGACGAGTTCGAGTGAATAACAATTTAAATTATTTTTAGCTGCTAACGGCGGTAGCTTATTTAAATTAAAACATTGATATATATAATTGAACAAAAGATATGAATAAAAGAGTATTGGTAACTGGTGGAGCGGGCTTTGTCGGTGCTAATCTGGCTTACTTTTTAAAACGCGATTACCCTTCTTGGGAAATTATTTCTCTGGATAACTTGCACCGTCGAGGATCTGAGTTGAATCTACCGCGATTACAGGAAGTAGGAGTTTCATTTATCCATGGGGATATTCGTCAGATGGAAGATTTAGATTCTGTCGGTGATATAGATTTGTTGCTTGAATGTTCAGCCGAGCCGTCGGTACTCGCGGGGTATAAAGGAACTCCTTCTTATCTTATCCAGACAAACTTAGTGGGGACGCTCAATTGCCTTGAGAAATGCCGTCGGGTAGGGGCTGAAATTATCTTTCTTTCTACCAGCAGAGTTTATCCCATAGGACTCATTAATGAGCTAACCTATGCTGAAGAAGATACTCGCTTTAAGCTAGATCCAGAACAACGTATTCCAGGAGTATCAGGGTATGGTTTCAGTGAAGATCTTCCTTTAAACGGAGTCCGCTCGCTGTACGGTGCTACGAAGTTATGTTCTGAAATAGTACTTCAGGAATATATTGCCGCCTATGGGATTAGAGGAATCATCAATCGTTGTGGTGTGTTGACCGGCCCCTGGCAGATGGGCAAGATTGATCAAGGCTTTGTTGTTTTATGGGTTGCTAGCCATCTGTGGAACAGAAAATTATCCTATATAGGATTCGGTGGGACGGGCAAACAGGTTCGAGATGTTCTCCATGTTGAAGATTTATATAGGCTTATATGTATTGAGATCAAACGAATTGAGCAGCTCAGTGGCAAAGTCTTCAATGTGGGCGGTGGTCAAGATCGTAGTATTTCTTTATGTGAGCTGAGTCGTTTATGCCAGGAAATTACAGGGCGAGAAATATCAATCACTCCCGTACTTGAAACAAGACAAGGGGATATCCCTTATTATGTCAGTGATTGTCGCCAGGTGCAAAAGATGACCGGTTGGAATCCTCGCTGGACAGTGAAAGATACTGTCTCTGATATATGCCAGTGGCTTCAGGAGCATGAAAGGGTATTAAAACCCATTCTCTCATAAAAAATATACGAATCAGATATAGAGGTCTTAATTAAAATAGGGGATGAATTGAAGGAGAATTACCTGCAGTGTAATTGATTTACTTAGATTATTCAGACCTAGAGTTTTGTGATTAACATACCGAGAAAAAATGCTTATTAATAATACTGAAATATCTCTGTAGAATCTCTTGGTGACCAAGTTTAAATAGTGCTTAAACCATTTATCAGGAGATGATTTAATGGATATTGCTGTGATTACAGGATCTGCGGGTTTGATTGGTTCAGAGGCGGTGCGATTTTTTGCTAAAAAGGGATTTGAGATCGTAGGCATAGACAATGATATGCGAAAGTATTTCTTTGGAGATGAAGCGTCTACTGCCTGGAACGCTGAACGTTTAAAGCATGATGTAAAGCGATATCATCACTATAACGAAGATATTCGAGATGAGAAGGCGATGGAGAAAATTTTTGCTGAATACGGAACCGGCATCAAAGTCGTTATTCATTGTGCTGCGCAGCCATCTCATGATTGGGCGGCAAAAGAACCTTTCATCGACTTTACAGTGAATGCTAATGGGACCTTAATCCTTCTTGAAATGAATCGTAAGTACTGTCCTAACGCAGTCTTTATCTTCACTTCTACCAATAAGGTATATGGCGACACTCCCAACTTGCTGCCTTTTGTTGAAATGGAGACTCGATGGGAGATTGATTCCTCTCATCGTTATTTTGCCTTTGGCATAGATGAGAGTATGAGCATTGACCAAAGTAAGCATAGCCTTTTTGGCGCATCAAAAGCTGCGGCAGATTTACTTGTCCAAGAGCACGGAAAGTACTTTGGGATGAACACTGTTTGTTTCAGAGGTGGATGTTTAGCCGGCCCAGCTCATTCAGGAACCCAGCTTCATGGTTTCCTGGCTTATCTGATGAAGTGTGCAATTACCGGTGAGTCATATACAGTGTTCGGTTTTAAGGGCAAGCAGGTGAGAGATAATATTCACAGTTATGATCTAGTCAATATGTTTTGGCATTTTTACCAAAAACCAAGAACAGGTGAGGTGTATAACGCTGGTGGAGGTCGCCACTCCAATTGTTCTATACTCGAAGCGATCGAGTTCTGTGAAAAAATTACAGAAAAAAAGATAAATTGGTTATATAACGATAAAAACAGAAGTGGAGACCATATCTGGTGGATTAGCGACGTGAATAAATTTAGAAAGCATTATCCTTATTGGAATTATAAGTATAACTTAACAGACATTTTAAAGGAAATATATTCAGCTCTATCAGACCGTTTATAGAAGGAGGCCTGAATAATTACGAAAATAATTAATTGAGATGAAGTCCACAGAAACATACTTTTATGAAATATTTTATGATGGAAAAATACCAGAGAAAACTGAAATAAAATATCTAAAAAAACTTCTTGTTGGATGTGACCGTTTTATTGATGTTGGAGCAAATCTAGGTTTGTATTCTTTCTTTGCCAATAAATATCTAAAAAATTCTGAGATCATTCTTATTGAGGCCAATCATACTTTAAATCGTTTTTTAGAAGAGGCAATCAGTAAGGCAAAAAATGAGAACGATAATGGAAATCATTTCTCAATCATTAATAATGTGGTATTAGATGTCTCTGGGACTAATGTCCCGTTTCCTATAGAGAATGGGGTAGGAGGTAGTATTTTTACAAATATTAAAGATTCAAAACTTAGTCGTATTAAGTCAGTCAAATTGGATGATTTTTTTGATCCAAATAAGAGAACTGTAATTAAAATTGATATCGAAGGTGCTGAATATAGGGCAATCAAAGGCGCCACGAATTTCTTAAATTCAAAAAATACTAAGTTTTTTTGCGAATTACATGGTTGGGGTGATGAATATTTGAAAAAATTCCCACTCAATGTGGCCAATACATTTTTTATTAATGGATATGGAATAAAAAAAATAGGGGCTCATTATCTATTTGAGGGTGTATCACTACCCAAACGAATAATTTCATATTGTCGTTTCTCCCCTCTTTTATTTGCAAAATTTATGCTTTATCGGTTTTTCCCATATTTAGTGCCAGTCTTTAAGAGGTGAATTATGAAAAGAGTATTATTAATAAATCCTGCTGCTTCTACATTTGCAGTAGAGCCTCCTAACGGGCTAGGTTCTATTGCGGGTACCCTTTTGCAAGATGGCCATATCGTAAAATGTAAAGACTTTTCAGCAAAACACTGCGGCTATACCGAAGAGAGTTTATTTTCACTCCTGGAATCATTTCAGCCTGATATTATTGGCGTATCTATTTTTACTGTTCATGCGACCTATGCATATTCTCTTTTTAAATCGATAAGATCATTTGCAAATGATCTTCTCATTGTTAGTGGAGGTCCCCATGTAACGGCTTCTCCTGGTGAAGCCATTGAGCATGGCTGTGATGTTGAAGTTTACGGGGAGGGAGAAATTACCATGCAAGAAATTGTGGCGGGTAAGGATTTACGGATTATCAAAGGTATTGGGTTTAAGGATTCCAAAGGGAAACTGGTTCAAAATGCAAAACGGGATTTTATTGTGGATTTGGATAGTTTGGCTGATCCGGTTTATGACGTTTTCAATCTTTCTGACTATGAATTCCGAAAAGAACATAAATTGTTGACAAGTCGTGGATGTCCCAGTTCTTGTACGTTTTGCGCGAGCATAACTCAGGGTAAACCATATAGATACATTTCTGCAGAGAAAACGTATGACTCAATGCTAGACCGTTACAAAAATCATGGAATTAAATACTTTGTATTTGATGATGATACCTGTACTGCGAACTATAATCGCCTTAAAAAATTACATTCTCTAATCACTAAGGGTGATGTGAAGTTTGGTTTTGTCATAAACTCAAAAATTAGATTCCCAAAGAAGGAAGAGGTATTACCTATGCTGGCTGACATGGGTTGTAAAGCTATTTCTTATGGATGTGATGGCGGCACTGAGGAAACGCTTCGTAATATCAAAAAGGGTATAAAATTGCATCATATAAAGGAAACTTTAAAACTGACTAAAGAGGCCGGTATTAATGTTCGTGCTAACTTCATCATGGGGTATCCATGGGAAACGGAAGAACATTTGCATGCTACATTTAAATTTATTAAATCACTAAAGCCTTGGGTAGATAATTTTACATGCAATGCAGTACCTATTCCATATCCTGGAACAGAGTTATACAACGTGTATCATGAGAAATTTAGGTTTACAAAATATTGGTTAGATCCCAAATATTCTGTTCATAATAAACAAGATAATGCTGAGTTTAAGAGATATGGTCGTTATGTAATGATGGAAACTCAAAAAAAGATGTTAAACCTTGGCTGGTGGAACCATTCCGATGCGCAGCAAAAAATCATATTGGACACTGTTGAGTTGTGTCTCAAGCATAGTTGGAAACGCAGAAGATGGTCCGACAGGTTTTTTGTGGGAAGCTATTGTTATTTATCAAAAGCACTTTCACAAATATCTGGCAGACTTGAGAGAAAAACTATGAGTTTAATAAATAACATCCTCGTAAGTACAAAGATAATGAGCAAAATAAGAAGGTTCGTTTAATAATTAAGAGATGATACGAATATAACACCCTATGGATTCTTTACACGTAAAAGGTTACACATATCAAAAGTCTCTGGTTCGCAACGCTTGGTATTTGTTAATAAGCGCCTTTAGCAACAACCTCCTCAATGTTGTTATTGTAATCTTGTTAGCTCGATATTTGGGAGCAAAGGATTACGGGGTCATCGTTTTTACTAGTTATTTGATGCTTTTCATGTGGGGTATCTTTGGAAATGACCTTTCCGGGGTAAGATTGATCTCACAGAACTTAAATGATCCCCAGCGGCTTGGGGTAATGATAAAAGGTATTTTAGCATTTCTCCTTATTTTCGCGATGAGTTGTTCTTTATTCTTGTTGGTGTTCCTGTTTATTTCGGAAAATCTTATCCCGTCAAATATCCATGCCCACTTGATCATTATTTCGGTTATTGCCGTATTTAACCTATTTATTGGAACGTTCAGTTTAATTTGTTATGGCTTTCAAAGAATGGATTGGGCATTGGCCTCCGATTTTTTTCCAACGTGTTTCAAATTTTTATGTTTTGCGATACTGATATGGAAAAATTTTAGGTTGGAGTACATTTTGTGGAGTTGGGCGGGAGTAAACATTATTTTTGCTCTTGGAGTATTGCCGTTATTCTTTAGAGTGATTATCAGGAAAAAATCTATTCATATAGAAGGTTCCCTTAAGAATTTTCCGCATAAACCGTATTTATTGGATGGAGTTTTTTTGAAATTCCCAGGACTGATCAAATCATGTATTCCGTTTATTATGACTTTTTATCTAGGATATCTCCTGGTTGACTCCTTTGAAATAGGTATCTATGGAGCTGCTTTTTCGCTTGTAAGCGTCATTATCATATTTCCTGCAGTGATCGAAAAAGTACTTTTTCCGAGCCTTGCGCATATCCATAGTCTTGGGAAACATTCACACCTCATTGGAATTTCAACTATGGCCTATCGTTACTCAGGCTTGGCCGCCTTAATCGCTATCTCAGTTATCATTTTGTTTCGTGATGAACTCATTCCGCTCATCTATGGTAATGATTTTCAAAAGGCCGTACAGATTGTACCTTATTTTGGGATAGCCATTTTCTTTGAGAGTCTAAAACTTATTAGCGTAGCCGTGCTAAATGCTGTTGGCCATGCCCGTGTAGTAACTATTACGGATACCTTTGGAATCATATTCATATCAATTGCCGGTTTTGTATTTATCAAGCATTTTGGCGTAATAGGCGCCGCCGTTACTGTGAGTTTAGTAAGCAGCTTGACTTCAATGTTCATGCTTGTCATGGTCCAGAGGTTTACCATGGTTAAAACCTCTAAATGGATTTTAATCAGTTTATTCATCTTGTTTGCCTTTGGAATCGATATCTATGAAAAAAACTTCTTGTATTCGTTCATTCCATTGTTATTTGCTTTATATTATTATGCCAAAGATATTACCTTATCGGAAGTTCGCAACCTGCTTGCTTTATCGTTTAAAAAAACACCTGCATAATGAACATGAGGGTTAGGAAAATCTACCCGTACAGGAGAGCTGTATGGATGGAGGCAGGAGTAATATGAGCTTGGCGTTAAATCCAAAAAAAAGATTTTTATTAATATCTCCAAATCACCAATTCCCTAAGTCAAAAGGAAACTTATCAAGATTGAATATTGGTATTAATATTACTCCTTTTGACCTTGGTTATATAGGTACACAACTCAAACACAAGGGTTGTCCAGTTAAACTTATTTTTGCTAATAGATACAATCTTTCTCTTATTGAAGTAGAGAAAGAATTTGATGATTTTATGCCAGACATTGTGGGCATTACTTCATCAAGTGGATATATATGTCCAGCGCCTTCTATACAGCCGACAGTTGACATCATCAAACTGATTAGACGGAAGTCCAATTATATCAAGATAATTGTTGTTGGTGGTTTGGCCTCTTTGTTTGAAAAAATACTGCTCGAAACTGGCGCGGACGTGGTCATCAGGAAAGAACCTGAACTAAAATTTATTGAAGTCCTTGATAGCTTTAATAATCTTGGGCTGGTGAAAGGTGTCAGTTATAGGAATAATGGTTGTATTTTTCAGAATGATGATGACGACCAAATGGTAAACATGGATTTACTGCCCCCGATAGACTATCATTTGTTCAATGCGGACCATCTTCGTATCGAAATGAACCCGATGGTCCCCGATTATTTGCTGCCAGCTAAAAAGATAGTCATACTTGAAACTAATCGCGGTTGTCCATATAGATGCGTTTTTTGCTATCAATATCACAGAGGACATAGAGTTAGACATAAAAACATAGATAGGGTTATTCAAGAAATACAATATTATAAATCGGAGTTTGGGATTAATTTGTTCCAAATTCCAGATAATAACTTCACGATCAACAGGAAATATGTTGTTAATTTATGCGAACGAATAAAGCAGTTGCCATTCAGGATCTATTGGCGGGCTGTGACGAGACCAGATTGCGTTGACACTGATTTATTAAAAAAAATGAAAGAGGCTGGATGTTATTATATAGCGTTTGGGTTCGAAACTGCTGATAATGAAATCTTGAGAAGAAGCAAAAAAAAATACTTAATGGAGGACGTTGAAAAATCAGTTTTGATGTGCAAGAAAGTTGGGATCACAGTTGGACTTTTCTCTCTCTATTTTCTGCCTGGCGAAACCGCTGAAAGTATTAAGAAGACCATAAAATTTGCTGCTAAATTGAAGCCATTATGGATCGGAGCCAATGTGGCAACGCCTATTCCTGGTACAGAATTGTATAAAATGGGACTAATGGAAGGAAAGATAAAAGGAGAAAAGGGCAGATTGCTAGAAGAATGTACTGATGTGGCAGGCAGCATTGGCAACAACTTTACATCAGAGGAAGCAAACAAATTATATAAGAGAATCAGAAGAAAACTACTTTTTATTAACCTTACTTTAAACCCTTTTTATACACTTCAATATACAATCAAATCGATGAAAAACATTAAAGGCTTTTTCCAATTTGGGAAAGAATATTTTGGAGAATTTTTATATGCGGTGTTCAGGAGATGATTTTCTGACTATGATTAATGTTATGAACCGGCATTGTATAAGGTAGTCATGCTTATGAACCGGCGTAAAATTCAATGAAAACATATATCTTCTTAAATAGGATTTTGTACGGTTTCTCTTTGTTGCGACCTACAGAAAAGGCTCTAAATTGGCCTGAGACAATTACTATTGAAATTACAAACAGGTGTGACGTGGATTGTATATATTGCCCACGAAGGACAATGGTGCGAAAGAAGGGCAATATGGAGCTAGACTTTTTTAAGGACATAATAGATCAATGTAGGGGGTATATAAATATTGTTCGTTTTCTTGGTTTGGGCGAACCCATACTACATCCAGAATTGAATAAAATGATTCAATATTGTCGTGATAATGGCGTGGCAACTCGTGTTTTTACTAATGCAAATACGCTGAATCAAACGAAAGGTGAGATGCTTATTGATACAGGGCTTGATGAAATTCAGATTGGATTCGATGGTACTACAAAAAAAACATACGAGGCTTTGAAGAGGCATGGAAATTATGAGCAAGTCAAACAAAATATAGAGCAGTTCCTGGCCTTGAAAAGAAAAAAAGGGGCCGAGAAGCCGTTTACTGTTGTAAAAATGATATATACGCCTCAGACAGAAAACGAAATAGAAGATTATCTGACTCAATGGAGTCCGATAGCCGATAGTGTTGAGATTCATCCTTTTTCTGGCCTGGGCGGGTTGGTTAATTCGGTTGATGAGGTTGCTGACAAAACGTATCGAGATGAATTGTCGGTACGTGAGTTACCATGTACTTCATTATGGAGTCAGCAGGTTGTGTGGTGGAATGGTGATGTTGTTCCCTGCGTCGTTGACTATGATGGTGAATGCATACTCGGAAACCTTAAAAAAGATACCCTTAAAGAGATTTGGAATAATGGACCCATGAGAAAAATCAGACGAGAACACATTAAGCATAATTTCAGTGAAATAAAGATATGTGCCCATTGTCTTCATGGAGCTAGGCCCAGAATAACTACAGACAAGGTTTTTAGGGCACTTTGGAGTTTTTTTATGAGGTCTTATCCACCAGGTAAACCGAGTGACCAATTCTTAAAAAAGCTATCAAGACGCCGTAAGTGATCAGCAGTTTATGATTGTTTTTGAAATGCTTTATATTACAAAGAATTAAAACATGATATCCACGCAATTTTTAGGTAACACTGATCTCAAGGTTTCTATAGTCGGGCTTGGAACGAGCCCACTTAGTGGTGATATGGGCAAGATCGAGGAACGGACGGCCTTAGAGATTCTTCACACTGCCTTGAACATGGGAGTGAATTTTTTTGACGTAGCAAATAGTTATGGAGATGGGCATGCTGAAACATTGCTAGGGATGGCTTTTCAACATAAAAGGGACAAAGTGATTATAGCTACTAAAGGCGGTACTGAGGTTGGTGGAGCAAAATTACGAATGAATTTCCAGCCCTCCTTTATAAAAAATTCAGTTGAGGAAAGTCTTTATCGCTTGAAAACAGACTATATCGATCTTTATCAACTTCACGGCCCAAGACCATGGGAGTTTCAAAATGAACACGTTTTTGAGGTACTTGAAAAGCTAAAAGCTTCAGGAAAGATTCGATATTATGGGATATCTCTTGCTTCGATAGAAGACTATTTCATTGCCGTTAACGAAACAAAAGCCCAAGTGTTTCAAGTTGAATACAACATTCTTGAACAACGTCCACAAAAAAGGATGTTTCCTGATGTTATGGCCAGAAGAGTTGGTATTATTGCACGAGTCCCATTGGCTCAAGGTATCTTAACAGGTAAGTACACAGCAAAAAGCCGTTTTCCGCCAGATGACATGCGATATAGAATAAATAGGTGGTATTTAAAAGAACAGGTTGCTAAAGTCGAAAGTCTCGTAAAGCAAATGGGATTTACTGGAAAAGAGCTTACAGAAAAAGCGCTACGATTTTGCTTTTCTCATCCTGCAGTCTCCACTGTTATAGTCGGGGCAAAAACAGTCTCGCAAATTACCGAGAATATTGAGGCGGCCGCTAAAGGGCCGCTCACTGAAGAAGAGCTGTTGAAGATAACAACTTTAGCAAGGTCAAATTTTTATATAAAAGGAACCACATTTACAGAAAAAATCGTGAGCAATCTCAGCCGCCGCAGTTTCTACCGAAGTATTCTTTCAATGCATGTTTGGAAACGGATTTTGTCGCAATTAAGGCAACATTGATATTTAATATATGCCTTAAATGTTAATAATCATGAAGGGAAATCAGTAATGATTTCAAATCTATCATCAACGATGAGATATATAACTAAGCTTCAGAAAGCTCACTCATCGTGGATTCAGGGAAAGGTTAGGTTAGATTATCAACCATTTGAGTTTGTTATAGAACCGACGAATTATTGCAATCTCCGTTGTGTGAAATGCGTCCATGGAAATGGAATGAAGCGTAGGAAAGAGTACTTGGACATGGGACATTATCGTCTCATTTTATCTAAAATCTATCGTCATGCGGAGTCTATATTCTTTACTGGAGGAGGAGAACCGACTCTTCATTCTGAATTATACCAAATGATAAAGGAAGCCAAACAACAGGGTATTAAGCGTACCTGGCTTTTAACAAATGGAACGATGTTGAAGCCTATACATTTCCCTAAAATCATTGATAGCGGTCTTGACAATTTGGAGTTCACCCTTGACGGAACTGACAAAGAAACTCATGAAAAGATAGCTATCGGCTCCAGCTTTGAAAACATGGTATATAATATTAGGTCCTTTTTGCAATATAAGAAGAGCGTCAAGGCTGATCGTCCATTTACTTCAATAAAAATCATCAGATACTCCTCTTCCCAGCCCCTAACAGTTGATAGAGGATTTCTGAAGAAATTTAGGGGGCTGCCAGTCGATCGCGTTTATGTAAATAGTCTCACCTACCACAGTGAATATTCAAGACGGTTTTTGGAAAACGACGAGTTTGTCGGTCTTAATCGAGACAGTATTCTTAATTCTAACTGGAAAATGTACTATCCGTGCTTGACTGTGTACATGCAAGTAATGATCAGTTGTTCGGGCGATGTAATAGCTTGCTGTGGGGATTTGGAAGGGATCAATGTTATAGGAAATCTTTTAGATAAAAAAACAAGTATTTCGACGATATGGAATAATGAAGCATTTCAAGGATTAAGGAGAAGACTTATTATTGGACAATTAATTCCGCCTTGTACCATATGCAGCGGGCTCTGGCGGGGTAAGCCCAAGCCTAGATTGTTTGACAATTTATTATTAGTAGGTCGTATTCCTTTACAAATGATAAGGGATTTCTATCCAGGTATTGCAAAATCATGTTTCACAATAAATCGTCTGAATAGATTGACTGGTGAGTGAGACATATGCTTATCCAATGCTGCGCAATATCTTGCGTATACAATCTTCGTAGTTTTTCTAATCGAGAAACATTAGTGTTCAGTGTTAATTTGGCTGGTGGAGGTGTTTGTCCTTGTAGTGTGATATTGATGGGCAGCTTTCATGCATTCTTACAAATTGCAGTCTCCAATGGGTAAGCGATTTACTCAAATGAACTATTGTTCTATGATTCTCAAAATAATCTCCTGAAGTTTTCCAGTTATTGAATTAATTGTTGTGCTTTGTTGCACTATGCTCTTTTAGTGGTATATGGCCATGATTTCATTTTTTGAGCTGCTTAGAGATTTTATAGTTGTGGACGGAGAATCTGAGCTGGTTGATGTTATCATTGTTTTATCTGTTTAGGGCAAGGAGTACGAATGAGAATACCTAAGATATGCTTGATTATGCCGCCAGGTTCTAAAACAGGATTCCCATATGTGGGTTTGGCCTATATTCAAAGCTATATGAAGCATCGCTTCGGGAAAAATATATCAATTAAAACCTTAGATCTATCTAGGAAATCCTTTTCAGATATACATCAGATTTTGAGTAATGAGAGGCCTGACCTTTTAGGTATAAGTTGTATGACTTTTACAAGAAGTGAGTCTTTTTGTATTGCAAAGATTGCCAAAGAAATAAATAGAAACACAATAACGGTATTTGGTGGACATCATTGTCAATATCTATGGGAACAGGTTCTTACACATTATCCTCAAGTTGATTATATAGTTCACGGTGAAGGTGAGTTGATATTTGGTGATCTTGTCCAAACTCTGTTTTTTGGTGATATGCAAAATTTAATCAAAGTTAAGGGAATCAGCTTCAGAATGGATAATTCTCCGGTATTCAATGGTCCTGCCCAAGCCGTCTCTGATATTGATATTTTGCCGCCTCCCGACTATGAAGATTTCGAAATGTCACGATATAGGGATGATGAGTGGATAGCTATGGAATTTAAGAGCCAGATTGCCCTTCAGGTATATAGTTCAAGAGGATGTCCACATATGTGTTATTTCTGCTGTGACGGTCAGTCGAGGAGAATATGGAGAAGCCGTGCCATAGAAAAAGTTATTGAAGAAATTATTTATTATATGGAACGGTATAACACCAATTATTTTCATCTTAGTGACGACACTTTTACCGTCAATAGGAGACGTGTTTTAGATTTCTGCGCGTCATTGATAGACAGCAATCTCAATCTAAAGTGGGACATACGTGCTCGTTCCGAGAATTTGGACAAGGAGATATTGAGTGCTCTGAAAAAAGCAGGATGTCTTCGTATCAATATTGGTATTGAATCTGGGTCTCAAAAAATATTGAAAAATATGAATAAAAAACAAGATATTGAAAAGGCAATTGATGTTATCCACATGGCAAGAGATATGGGTCTAATAATAACCATAAATATTTTAATAGGTTATCCCGGTGAGGATGATTCCACTATAGATGAAACCCTTCGTTTCATACGTAAAGCTAGGCCCCATGGTATAGCATCAAACATCCTGATGGTGTTCCCGGGAGCAGAGGTATATAACTATGCCAAGAGCATTGGTTATATGAATGATGCGATGTGGTTAGATGAAAGTATGAAAATTTTTTATTACACTCGAGAAAATGACTATCTGAAGCTTAAGCGTTATGTTCAAAAGTGTTATATTACACACTATAGGACTGTAGGACTTTTAACAGCAATTCGGGATATACGCAATAAAGTTGCATGGCAGATTCGACAGAATCCGAGATACTTTTTTGAGTCTACAGTTCCGTGGATATTTAAACGCCAAAACTGAGCCGATTTCTGGGCATTTCGATGGCTGGGCAGCTATCTTCAAATTCTTATCCAACTATATTCTTGTTTTATACTGTGCATTAAAGCCTGATCTACAAAATCTAATAGATAAGGTCGAAAAAGAAGTTTTAGTGATATTTGACTGGATTTGACAGAGAGCACAAGGCCAGAGGGGAGTATTCAAGATGTGTGGAATTTGTGGAATATATAATTTTGATCGCGACAAAAAAGTTGACAAGGCAGAGATACTAAGGATGAGCGATATAATGATACATCGAGGCCCTGATTCCAGCGGCATATATCTCGAAAGAAATATGGGCCTAGGTTTTAGGCGTTTAAGCATCATTGATTTAACAACGGGGGACCAGCCTATTCAGAGCGAAGATGGCCAGGTAGTGCTGATTGCTAATGGTGAAATATACAACTATAAAGAGCTAAAGGAATCGCTTCTGAAGAAAGGGCACTGCTTTAGAACAAAGACAGATGTAGAGGTCATACTTCACCTTTATGAGGAGTTTGGTGATTTGTTTGTTCCAAAGCTGAACGGTATGTTTGCATTTGCCATTTACGACCGAACCCGGAATTATCTTCTCTTGGCACGTGATCGGTGCGGCATTAAGCCTCTGTACTATTGGTCGTATCCAAAAGGATTTATCTTTGCTTCGGAGATTAAGTCTATCCTGACCCATAAAGATGTAAAAATTGAGATGGAGGAGAATATAGTACCCGAGTATCTGATTTTTCGATATTTATCGAATAACCGAACTTTTTTTAAAGGAATTCATTACATAGAACCAGGCGAGCAGATCTCGGTTCAAGATGGTCAGATTAAAACCAGGCCTTACTGGCCGCCAATTGAACCATCTGTGAAAGAAGAAGAAAAGCAAAATGAAGAATATTTGTTTGAATTGATTGAGGACTCAATTAAAAAGCAGTTAATGAGTGATGTACCTCTGGGCACGTTACTGAGTGGTGGAGTGGATTCGAGTCTTGTATCAGCTTTGTGTGCCAGAAACCAGGAGCAGACTATTAACACTTTTTCAGTAGGGTTTTATGAAAAGGAATTTGATGAGACTCGTTTTGCTCAGTTGGTTTCACGGGTATTTAAAACATGTCATCATGAAGTCAGAGTGAGTGGTAAAGAATTTGCCGAAAGTCTGCCAAACGTAATATGGCATCATGACGAACCTTTGAACCATGCTAATTCAGTTCAGATTTATTTGATATGTAAATACGCAAAGGATTTTGTAAAAGTGCTCTTGACAGGCGAGGGAGCCGATGAGCTTTTTGGAGGGTATCCACGCTACTTTATTGTGAAATGGCAGAATCGATTTGCGGAATTTCCATCCGTAGTTAGAAATGTCTTACTGGGGATGCTATCCGTTTTTGGAGAGAAGCGCATCGAAAAGCTCTCTGAGACCTTTCGAATGGCTCCCATAGATGGTTTCATTATTAATTCGGCTTTTGTCAGATTTAAACAGATTCAGGATTTGTTTTGGGGGAGGGAATTAACTTTCCCCGGACGAATGGCCGTATTGGAAGAGGTTCAGAAACAACAACAAGGCAGTATTCTCTCCTCTTTCTTTCGTTTTGAGCAAAAGACCTATATGCTCTCCATTCTCAACCGTCAGGATAAGATGAGCATGGGCGCTTCAATAGAATCGAGGGTACCTTTTTTAGATAACAATATGATCAATTTTGCTAATAGCTTAAAGATTCAGCAAAGGTTAAATCTTTTTCGGAGCAAACACATCTTAAAGAAAACAGCAGAGACCATACTCCCGCGGCGGATCGCATACCGCCCAAAGTGTGGTTTTAGCGTACCCGTGAACAAATGGTTACAGAATAAGGAAGGCCTAGGACGATACCTGGAGATGACATTGGATAAAATAAATAGTATACCTGACATTAATATAGAAATTCTCAGGAGATTGATCTTAGAACATAAGAATGGCTTAGCAAATCATGCAGAGATACTTTGGCCGGTTATCAACTTTGTTTTATGGCATGATATTTTTATCTCAAACAGCAACTTGAAGAAAATGAGGCGTGCAGGCCGATGAAGTCCAGGGCCGAGAAAGCCAGATGAACATCCTTGAAAGCGTATTTCAATCTACGCTAAGAACTTCTTTCAATTATATAAATCGTTATAAGCCATGGTATAAGACCCATTTACTACTTAAGAACACCCAATGGCTGAGTGAGGACGATCTAAGGCAAATACAGCTGCAGAACATAAAGGCGCTACTTGCCTATAGTTATGATAATGTCCCGTATTATAAGGAGCTTTTTGATAGCTGTGGCATAGATGTTGGTGACATAAAGGAACTAAGTGATCTGCAACTTATTCCTTTTTTGACTAAAAAGCTTATTCAACAAAATCTTCAAAAGTTGAGGAGCACTATTTATCCCGCTAACAAAACGAGCGCAGGTTTTACCGGTGGTTCAACTGGCCACTCCCTCAAATTTTACCATGGTCGAGAGTTCTTGAATTTTTCCGATCGGGCAGTGTTGTTTCGAAATTGGGAGATGTGTGGATATCAAGTGGGCAACAGGATAGCTTTTTTGTGGGGTTCAGATGTTGATGCTCATAGGCATACCACACCTATTGAGCGCCTGAAGGATCGATTCATGTATAATATGATATGGATAAACACGTTTGATTTGGATAAGGATAAAGCTTTGCTATGTGTAGAAAAGCTGGGCCGTTTCAAACCTCAGTTGATCGTCGGATATGCTTCATCTCTGGTAATGATGGCTAAGATTGTGAAATCGCTTGGGATAAGCGAAATACGTCCCAAGGCTATCCAGTCTTCGGCAGAAATGCTGATGGAAGAAGGTCGCCAACTGATTGAAGATGCTTTTGGATGTCGGGTTTTTAACCGTTATGGATGTAGGGAGGTCAGCGATATTACTCATGAATGTGACAAGCACGTAGGAATGCACGTTTTGATGGAAAGCAACTTTGTGGAATTTTTAAGCAGGGAGGGAAATCCAGTTGAACCTGGAGAAGTAGGACGTGTGGTGGTTACCAATCTTCACAACTTTGTAATGCCCTTTATCCGGTATGAAGTAGGAGATTTGGCATTGCCTTCGGATCGTAAGTGCCCTTGTGGGAGAGGGCTCGTTTTGATAGAAAAAGTTTTGGGTAGAAAGTGTGATATTATTACCTCGCCTTCAGGAAAGTTGCTTCACGGTGAGTTTTTCACTCATCTTTTCTACGGTGTAGAAGGGGTGGCTCAATTTCAGGTGATACAAAAAACATTGACCAATTTGGAAGTGAAGATTGTTCCTAATCAGGATTTCAGTCGGGAGAGAGTTGTTAAATCTCTTCGTGATGCCATCTTTCGATACGGGGATGAACGGTTCAACGTCATTTTCCGCGTTTGTGATAAAATTCCCCCTGTTATTTCTGGTAAGCAGATCTTCACGATGTCTGAGGTCCCTATGGAGTGGGATTATCCATTGGAAAAGTAGGAATATGATCTCGTTAAACAAGGCAAAAGTTCTGTTCGTTGAACCGCCACCGACTATAGATTGGCAGCCCGGCAGTGGAATCAGCAAAGCTGGCCGTCGCCATCCGGCACTCAGCGTAACTGGAGAAGTTGTTTATAGCTACCTGAATCTGTCGGCAGCAGCTGTGCTTCGTGAGCATGGGCATCAAGTGGACTACATTCACTCACAGATCCAGGGCATGTCCTTAAAAGCTGTTAAGAAACGGATTCTTGAGCTGAGCCCTGATGTGCTTGTCATTGAACTTGAGCATATCAACTTAGGGGTATCACTGAAAGTGGCTGAAGCAGCTCATCGGAATGGAACCAGGGTGGTATTTGTAGGACCGATGGCTACGGCAATGGATGAACAGGCGTTAGATTTTCCGTGCGACATTATTGTCCGTAGGGAATGGGATTATACCCTAAATCATCTAGTCACGGCACTTGCTTCTGGTCGAGAACTACATCAGGTCAAAGGTTTGATATTTAGGCAGAATGGACATCTTGTTCGAACAGATGATGCCGACTTAATTGAGAATCTTGATGATCTTCCTATACCGGCTTATGACTTGGTAGATTTGTCAAAGTGCTGGGAGTCTATGTTTCTCTATAATCCTACTGTAACAGTAATCAGCTCGAGAGGATGCCCCTATCACTGCACTTATTGTTCCTATCCTCAAACCATTTTTTCTCATAAGTTTCGTGCTCAAAGTCCCGAACGAGTTTTGGAAGAAGCAATCTTTTTAAAAGATAAGCTCGGAGTCAAAGCCATACGCTATGATGATGACTTTTTTGACTTTGATCAAGATAGAGTTTTTAAGGTATGCGAGCTTTTTCGCAAAGTGAAGTCTGGTCTACGTTGGATGATCCAATCACGTCCTGCCAGTATGACTTTAGAGCTGGCAAGAAGTCTGAAAAAAGCTGGGTGTTATATGGTTATGTTTGGTATTGAAACTTCATCAAATGAGATACTTAGCAAGGTGAAAAAGGGTGCTACTATCGATGAAATTGTTAATGGATACCGTATTGCCAGGGAAGTAGGACTGGAAATCTCCAACAGCATTATGATTGGTTTCTACTGGGACAAAAAAGAAAGCATTGAGCAGTCTATAAGATTAGCTTATAAGCTAAATGCTGAATTTACTGAATTTACCCTCCCTATCCCTCTACCGGGCACAGAGTATTTTGAGTTTTTAAAGGATAAGAATTGCTTCCGGTCACAGGAATGGGAAGATTTTAACAGCGCTCATAATTCCAATCAGGATTTACCCAATTTTACAAATGAATATATAAACTCCAGGCTTAAAAAGGCGTATCGTTATTATTATCTTCGTCCTCGGTATTTAGCTATGATGCTAGGAAAGTCAATTGCTTCTCTTGCCAAGATGAGGCGTTTGGTTTGGTTGGTGCAAGCCTTTGGCAAAAGGCTGTTATGGGGATGGATTTGAAAGAATTATTATCATTAGAGATTTAATAACTTGAAAGAGAACAGTGGTTCAGATGTGCGCTCGCGTTTGGTTAGCAGGGTAAGCAAACATTAGAGATTTATCTTATGCATGATTCAGTCAGTATTGCTTTTCTCGGAGATATCTATTTTGGTGAAAGCCCATCAATAAAGTTAAATAATGATGTTAAGAGGATATTAGGTAAAGCTGATTTAGTCGTAGGCAATATGGAAGGGCCTCTGACTCAGCATAATGAAGCTGTTGGAGGCGGATGTTGTATAAAATCGGCCATTGAATCGGCCAAGATCCTAAAAAGCTGGAACGTAAATGTTGTTTCACTGGCTAACAATCATATGTTTGATTATGGGTGGGCTGGAGTTGAAGATACTTGTCACACACTAGATGAAGCTGGCGTGGCTTATCTGGGAGCAGGCAAAGATCTGTCGATGGCGACCAAATCGATAATACTTGAAGTTAAAGGCTTAAAAATTGGCCTGTTATCTTATAGCTGGTATCTTGCACAAACAGGCAGTGCAATTGAAGGAGTAATGTTAAGGGCTTTTATGTCATCATGTGATTGGTATGAGAATCTTAGCAAAACGGTATGTGCGACAGAAAGGTCATTTGGCTGTGCTTCCCTGAGCGAGAAATTGATGAAGAAAGAAATACGAAAACTGGCCAGCATGGTCGATATCGTGATAGTGTTAACTCATTGGGGCTATTGTGGATTTACTTTTCCTTCGTTAGACCAAGTGGTTTTAGGAAATAGCTTGATCGATGCTGGCGCTACAGCCGTCGTGGGGCATCACAGTCATGTAGTTCAGGGAGTTCAGAGTCGAGATAATGCTTTGGTTGCGTACAGCTTGGGAAATTTTGCCTTCGCCGATTACATTGATCTTGGTCGTCCTGTAAAGATAAGAAGGAAAAACCGAGAGGGTATTGTACTTTTTTTACACCTTACGCAATCTAAAAAAGCTTATTACGATGTGAATTATATTGTAATGAAAAAAGGGGTAGTTGAACTTGATAACTCACAACATCGCACCAAAGAGTTTTCTAAACTTTCTGCTCTGATAAAGTCACCAGAACATTATTCTAAATCTTGGCGCCGCTTGGTTTGGGAAAGGATGATAAAAATCATACTTTATAGGCTGAACCCTCTGAATTTGCGAAAGATTCGCTGGGAGACATTTAATGCAGGCTGGCTGATGTTAAGGTCCATAATTGATAGATGAGAAGATCGTTCAATAGCTATGCTCTTAAGCTTTAGTAAACATGAAAAAAAATCGAAGAATTAAAAAAATAGCATATTTATTTCTTCTGTTTATAGGTTTTATACTATGGAATTATCTAGTTCTTACTAATTGTATTTTTATTAGGAAAATTCCCAAATTTGTTTGGCGTACTAATATTAGAATCATACCATACATTAATTCAATAATTTTGAGCAAGTTATATAATCCCGACCTTTTAGAACCTTCAGATGATTTGTTTGACAGCAACCCTCTAAATTCTTTTAGAACTGAGCCCACTGGTTTATTATGCAGAAAAACTGTTCCTGGCAAATACGGTTCAGAACATGATGAAGCTCAATCTTACTATCATAATTTTTTCGTTGATATCGACCCAAATAAAACGGCCATTGTTTTGATTGATATATATGATGATAATTTACTTGATGATCTGGTTAAACATAAGATTTCTGCATTATTAAACCTTGCTCATGAAAAAAATATCACAATCGTTCATGCACTTCCAGGCACTATTCCTTTTGTACATCGTTTATTGCTACCCCACATGCAACCAGAGGATATTATCAATATTGGCGAAGGGAATGTCGATAAAGAATTAATATCTCGCGGAATTGATACTATACTTTATGCAGGGTATGATGCATTTCTATGTCTTCTTGATAAGCCGAATGGTATCTTTCAAGCAAATTTACGTGGTCGAAATTTTAGGACTATAGTAATTAGAGATTGCGTTATTTCATTCACCACTGAAATGAAAATTGTTGCTTTAGATATGATAGAATCATTATTTGGTTGTAGTACCACTCTTAAAGAGTTGCATGCTTTTTTTAAGATAATTCCTCCTGAAGATATGTTCTATGATGTCTCTCCAATTGAGACATATCCTGAACCTCAGTTTAATCCAGATGAGACAGCATTGGTTGTTGTGGGTGCATTTAACACGCATTCAAATAAAGTTTGGCGAGATAAAGTCAAAAATAACATACAGGGGAAACTTTTTCGGTTAATAGAACTCGCCAGAGCGAAAAATATTACAATAATTCATGTACCACATAAGAATGGTATCACTGAAAGCAGTAAACCAAAACCAGATGAACCAGTGGTTTATTCTGAAAGAGAGTTTAGGCAAATAATAAGAGAAAAAAATATAAAAAAATTGCTCTATGCAGGTTCTGCCTTAAATCAAGAGATATTCTTTGGGCCAGCAGGAATTGCAAGATTATTAATTCAAGCACGCTATAAGAAGAATAAAATAGCAGAATATTATATTGTTAGCGATTGTACATTTGCGAAAGAAATTCCAGGATTACTTACCGAAGAAGACACAAAAAAAGTGGTGCTGAGACATTGGAGAAAGTTGAATTACGTAACCTTAGAGAACCTCCCAAGAATGATTCGTTGAAATACAAGATGTGGCCTAAATGAATTCAAACAGGCACATCTGTTGATAAAGAGAGTGCGTGATGAAGATTTGTATAATAGGAGATGCTGGTGGACACATGACAGAACTTCTGTCAGTAGCTGAGGCCTTTGAGGAAGAATGCAAAAAATTCTATATCACCGGCACAGATGTCTATACCAGTCATATAAAACCTGCATATATTATAAAAATGTTCTCAAACAGAATTATCAAGTTAATTTCATTTACTTGGCAATTATTTTTTATTCTTATTAAAGAACGTCCAGATGTGATGATTTCAACGGGATCAGATATTGCGGTGATAGGATTTTATCTTGGCAAGATAGTAATTAATTCCAAGTTGATTTTTATAGAATGTTCTGCACAAGTCACGAGTTCCTCTTTGACAGGTAAACTGGTTTATCCTATTACCGATTTATTTCTTGTGCAATGGAAGAGTCTATTACAACAATATGGGCAAAAGGCGAAATATGTCGGGGGATTGATATGATTTATGTGACTGTCAGCGGACTACCTCTTTCGTTTACAAGATTGATTGAAAAAATGGACGAGATTGCTGGTGAAATAAAAGAAGAAGTCCTTATCCAGGGGGGGGCCGACTATGAGGCTAAACACGCTAAGTATGAAAAGTATTTCCCCAGAGAGAAAGCTGAACAACTTATCAAAAATGCCAGGCTGGTCATCTCACATGCCGGAATCGGGACGATCATCTGTGCCATTCAATTTGGAACACCCATCATCATCGTTCCTAGATTGCAAAGATTAAAGGAACACTATAATGATCACCAACTGGAGATTGCCAGGGCAATGGAAGGACGAAAAGGAATAAAAGTGGCCTATGACATTGATAAGCTTAAAGAGGTGTTGAATTTCTCAGAGATACCTCATATGGGATCGGGAAAAGCCAAACTTATCCAGACTATTAAATCGTATGTTGACAGCCTTACTCGCTGAATGCAATTTAAGGAGAAAAGGTACGCACCAATTGACATAGAGGATAATCTTTGAAGATTTTAGTGATTTGTCCATTAACGAGCGATAGCGGTGGCGCAGTAACTTCCTGGAATATTAGCAAGCAACTTGCTGTTTTGGGGAACGAGGTCTGGTTTATAGAACGTGGTTTCCGGAAACAAGCAAAGAGGCAAACACCATCTGTTCGGTATCTGCGAAGCATAGATTTCCCACCCTTTTTGCCGCTGAATATATTATTATCGCTAATGTTTAACGTCATAGCTGTGCTAATTGTAAGGGCTGATGTAGTCTTTGCCTTAAAATGCCTCCCCAACTCATGCCTTCCGGCAATAATAGCTAAGCTGATGGGGGCCAAAACAATACTGCATATAAACGATCTTGATTATGAATTCTACGATGAGGGAATCCTCAAGAAAATCGTGCATTTCTTTTATAGATTTTTCCCCAGATTTTTTGATTGTGTAAGTTTCCCTTCGATCAAATTAAAGGAATATGTACAAAAAGATTTGAGATTAGAGGAAAAGCGTTTGAAATTGTTGCTACAAGGAGTTGACTTTGACAAATTTAAGAAAACAGAAAGTAGCGACCATTTAAGAAAACAATTTGGACTAATTAACTGCCGAGTAGTTATCTACGTTGCCTCCCTGGGAATTACAACGGATTTTGAGTGGATAGCCAAACTATTTCTCAAGATATTGCAAAAAATAGAGAATGTGAAGTTCTTGGTCATTGGCGGTGGCAGCAACCTCGTCCGTTTTAGGAAGGTTGTCGATGATTCAGGTCTTGGAAAACAAGTCGTATTTACTGGTTTCGTCAAACATGAAGACATTCCTCTCTATCTGACCTTAGGGGATATTGGAATCAATTACATGGAAAATAATAAGGCAAACCATTTCCGTGTTCCAATCAAAGTAAAAGAATATTTGGCTGCTGGTCTACCCGTGGTGACCAATGAGATAGGAGACTATTATTTGCTTAAAGATCATATTTGTATGGCTGGAAATATGGATGAATTTGTGCAACTTGTAAAACAAGCATTAGATAGTCATGATGAGGATTATGCTTTCAGACAAAATGTCATTGAGGAAACCTATAATTGGAAATACATCATTCAAAAATTCAAAATAACTGTAGAGGAACTAGTAAGGCCTTAAAATATTACAATGTGAAGAGGGAAAGAAGAAATAACATGAGGATCTTAATTACAAACCCACCTGGTAAATATGTCCGTGGCGCTGGTGATAGGTGGCCTAGCTCAAGGGTAAATCCCGATCCTACTCCAATCAGGTATAGCCCTTTTCCCTTTCTCCTGGCCTATACCGCTGCGGTATTGGAGAGAGAAGGCTACGATGTAGAAATTAAAGACTGCGCGGAGGAAGATTGGGAGAGGGAAAAATTCCTGAATTACGTTGAAAACTATTCTCCAGACCTTATTGTAATGCAGACTTCCACTCCGAGTTATTATCATGATGTAGAAACCAGGAAAATGATGCGAGAAATTTCGGATGCGCCTGTAGTGGCCGTTGGCCTACACGCTACAGCAGTGCCGTTCATTCATTTGTCTGATGGCTTTGACTGCGTCATCCGTGGAGAATATGAATATCCAACACTGGAAATAGTTCGTAGAATGGAAAAAGGTAAAAAGCCAGTTGATATTAAAGGTGTGGCCTATGTAGGACGAGATGGTAAGCCTCGCGACAGCGGTTTCGCTGAACCAGTAAAAGATCTCAATACTCTTCCTTGGCCTGCCCGGCACTTGATGTCCATGAAGAGGTACTGTGAGCCTTTTGCAAATGGACGAAATGTCTGGATGATGTCCACGCGGGGATGTGCCTATAGCTGTCTCTATTGTACCTTGCCTGTCTTCTCAGGACGACCCAGTTTCCGAATGCGTGATCCCCAGAATGTTTGTGATGAGATGGAACATGTTATTCGGGAATACGCGCCAGACGAGATCTATTTTGACGATGCTTCGATCAGTATAAACAGAAAGCATATTCTGGCATTATGTGAGGAAATGAAGAGACGTAAAATGGATATTCGGTGGAGTTGTATGGTAGATCCGGGGATATCCGATGATGTGATAGAAGCCATGGCTGAAGCAGGATGCCGGGGCATAAAGATCGGAATTGAAACAGGAGACGTGGATCTTATGGCTAAGATATCTAGGCAATCTAGCAATCTTGAGGATGTGAAGCGAGCCATACGAAGATGTAAAACCTTGAAGATCAAGACGCTGGGGACATACATGCTTGGTCTCCCAGGAGAAACTGTGGAGAAGGCCCAAAAGACTATTGATTTCATGATTTCATTGGGTACTAATACCACACAGATATTTATAGTCACCCCCTTTCCCGGAACTGAGCTTCATCGCATTGCCAAGGAAAAAGACTGGCTCGTTAGCGAAGATTGGAGGCTTTATGACGGTTCTCATGTTCTGCTTGATTATCCTGATTACAGTAGAGATGAAATAGAAGGCATATACAAGAAGGCATGTAATCGTTGGAACCGTCACATCGCTTTTAGAAGACCTGGGACTGTCCTGCACCATCTCTATGGCATCTACAGACATCAAGGGATATCTGTTGTGGTGGATGCACTTAAGTGGGGTGTTAATAAGATAGTGAAGGGCGTATGAAGATACTGCTGATAAATCCACCTGGTCATTTTGCCCGTGCTGGAAGCAGGTGGCCTCACAAAAGAGAGGGCGATTTAGGGTATGTCCCTTTCCCCTTCTGGCTGGCTTATGCTGCTGCGCTGTTAGAACGAGAAGATTTTGCTGTTGATTTGAAAGATTGCGTTGCTCTTGAATGGGATGCCCTGCGGCTCAAAGAGCATATAAAACAATCTAAACCTGACCTTCTGGTCATGGAGACCTCAACTCCATCTTATACATTTGATATTGAGACGCTGAAGACTATTAATCCGGAAGGAATACCTACTGCGGCAGTGGGTTACCATGCTACTGCTTTACCAGAGTTTCACTTACATGACGGGTTCAAGTATGTGATCATTGGAGAATACGAGGTGTCTCTCTTGCATCTGGCGAGGTACCTTGACGGCTCTGAAGTGGCCTTGCCGGAGACAGGTTTGGCGACCAGAGACAAGCCGCGAGTGTCACATGGTTCTTTTGTTCAGAATCTTGACACCTTGCCCCTCCCAGCGAGGCATCTATTGCCAATGGAACGGTATGTGGATGTCTTTGCGTTTGGCCGCAGCATTCAGGTTATCACTTCAAGGGGGTGTCCTTTTAGGTGTATCTTCTGCTGCGAGGCGATGCTTCCTGGAAAGCCGGGAGTGAGGCTCAGAAGTCATGAAAAGGTCTGTGATGAAATTGAGCATCTCATTACCCAATACAATCCTGATGAAATATATTTTGACGACTCTTCTTTTACTGTAAACAAACAACATGTTATCGATATTTGTCGTGCAATGAGTGTGCGCGGCCTGAACATACAGTGGAGCTGTATGGCTGACGCAAAAGTCGGTGATGAAGTATTGGAGGAGATGGTTAAGGCCGGCTGTCGTGCTATCAAGTTTGGGGTTGAGTCTGCAGATCAGGAAGTTCTGGCAGGAATTCCCAAGCATGTGAATCTCAATGATGTCAGAAGGACGGTCGAAGCTTGTCGAAAACTTGGAGTAAAAACTCATGCAACATATATGTTTGGGCTGCCTGGAGAAACAAGAGAAAAGGCGATGAAAACGATTGACTTTGCCCTTTCACTTGGCACAGACACAGCGCAGTTCAGCCTGGCAACGCCCTATCCTGGAACCCGTTTTTATGAAATGGTCAAAGAGAAGGGCTGGCTTGTAGATGAGGACTGGCAAGGCTTCGGCTCTTCTGCAGTAATAGGGTATCCCGATTACAGTGCAGATAAAATTATGCAAATTTATCAAATCGCTCTTGCTAGATGGCAGCGATATGTTGCCTTCAGGAAGCCTGGGACAGTTTGGCACTACGTTAGCACTGCATATCGAAGGGGTGGCATGATAGGAGTAGTGAGCAAAGTTATGGAAGGATTCCGCTTATTGATAAGGGGTATGAAATGGATATAACTGTTGCTGTTTGTGCCAGGAATGCTGAAAAGTATATCGCGGATTGTCTGAAAAGCATCAATAGCCAGACCGTTAAACCCACCTTTATCTTTGTGATAGACGATCACTCCACAGACGCTACGACTGAGATTGCTCGCCGACTGGGAGCCAAGGTCATTGTCAACGATGGGCATCAACTTTATGATGGCCGAGATACAGCCCTGAAATATTGTAATACCAAGATACTTGCTTTTACTGACGCTGATTGTATCCTTGATGAGAAATGGGTGGAGAATATTATCCATGTATTGAGCACACGTGATGTGGTTGGAGGTACCGGCCCTCACCCTGCTAAAGGATCGAAAAGTTTTGCAGGATGGATTCATCACATGTGGTTCAACGTTGAATGCGACTTAGAATCTGGATACATAGATGGTGTGATTGGTGGTAACTGCTATTTTATAACCGATGTCATTAGAAGAGAGGGGGGGTGGATATCCTTACCCTATTCAAATGCCGAGGACGTATACATAGCTGAAAAATTGAAAGCCGCCGGCTATAAGTTATGGTTTGACAAGAATATTATAGCTCATCACAGATATACTAACAATTTTGCTAAGTTAATGAAAAAAACTGTAAGAGCTGGGGAAGCGATTACTGTTATGATGAGAGCAGCAGGTATTCGCACTTCGGTCTGGAGGTTTGCTCTAACAATCCTCCGAGTTCAAGGAAAAGGTCAAACTGGTGTCCCGGGTTTGATTTGGTGGTATACTCTGACAATCCTCATAGTGGCAATAATGGGGATTTTTTCAATACTATCATTATTTTTTTCTCCTACAATAGGTCTAATTCTTACGGGACTTGTATTCGGAAGCACTCTATTTTTTTTCTGGTACAGATTAAGATCTATATCAGAAACAATTCCAAGGTATATAGCCAGATGGATATTGATCTGGCCTTATGCATGGGGCATATTGAAAGGACTTATTAAAAAGACTGTATAGACCTCACGACAATTCTTTTATATATCTAATAGTTCTTTGAGAAAAAAGTCACTATTGGACATTTTTTCTTGCCGAATTAAATTATTAAAAGGGGCTTAAGAGCATGCCTATAAGGATAGCATTTGTTTTCCCTGTTAAAAAGTATGAAACAGTATTCGAAAATTTTAATACTTTAACTCGGCTAGTAGTACCTCTAAGTTTTGGCTATCTTACTGCTTATATCAGAGAAAAGGGTTACAATAACATAAGGATTTTTGATGAACAACTTTCATCTCTTGATGACAGGCAGACTTTTCAGAGTCTAATTGATTATAATCCTGACATTTTAGGGATAACTTGTTACTCTCCTATGTATTTTCGTTCTCTTGAGATAGCAAAAACTATTAAAGAGCTACTTCCAAAGGTTACAATCATTGTAGGTGGGCCTCAACCAACTCTGGAGCCCGAAAGTGTTATAAAAAATAACAATATTGATTTTATTATTAGGGGAGAAGGTGAGCTGGCCTTTCATGCGTTCTTAGAGAGCTTTCAGTCTGGAGACTTCAGCAAAGTGCCAGGACTTGCTTACAAAGTGAATGGGCAGATTTCCCATAATGAAAATGTTGTTCCCATCATGGATTTAGATGAATTACCCATTTTCCCTTATGATCTATTTTCCCAAGAAAAAAGATACCACTTAGGTAAATATATCTCCTCACGTGGCTGCCCATACAGATGCAAATTCTGTGGCTCAAGATATATTTCTGGAAAAAGATATAGAGTACACAGTCCTGAAAGAGTTGCTGAGGATTTGGGGATCATTGTGAAGAAGTACGGTGAAAATTACGTAATGATCTATGATGATAATTTCAATATTAGCAGAGATAGAACGTTACGAATTTGTGAGTTGATTCTTTCAAAAGGACTTAAATTCAAATGGTTGTGTCAGATGCGTAGTGACGCTCTTTCACAAAATGATGCTGAGAGTCTGGAACTTCTAAAGATTATGAGAAAAGCAGGCTGTGACGCTATCGGAATAGGATTTGAAACCGGTTCAGCGCGACTACTTAAAGAAGTGGGAAAAGATGAAACAATAGAAAATCATATTAAAGCCATTGAGTTGATTAAGAAAGCTAAAATATATGTTCGCGGACAATTTATAATCGCGCTGCCGACAGAAACAAAAAAGGAAACCATGGAGACGATACAATTTGCCAATAAACATAAGCTAAACGCAGCTACTTTTAATACCTTTGTTCCCTTTCCCGGTACACAGTATTATGAAGAACTCAAAAATGAAGGACGGATAATTAAATGGGAAGATTTGAACCTTAATGCAGGAATGATAGGTCAAAATAAACTCCCTTATGTACCAGAAGGTCGTACTGACGAAGAATTGTTAAAGATGCAAAGAAATGCAAATGTTCTATTCTGGCTAAATTTAAGAAGAATTTATAATTTTGTTACAGGTAAAGTTGTTCCTTATGGTGATCCACATAGACCATTACTAAAGGAGATTTTAGTAATAATTCAATTTAGTTTTAAATTTTTTATTAAGTTATTTAAGAAGTCAAATTAATATTCTCACCGATAGAGGTGGTTGTGAGGGTTTGTTAAAAGAAGTCCATTTTGAGTACATGAAGATTTGAAATATCCCTGCATTTAATTTATCCTGGTGTGCCACGAGCTGGAGGCGTTCCATAGAGTTCAAGAGTTTGTTTTTCGATTGCCCGAGATGTTTCTTTCCATAGGCACTATCTAATATCGTAATGCTTACTAAAGACCGTCTGGAAAAACAGAAAAAGAGACAAAAAGATTGGTTCAATGCAGCATTTGAACCAGGTGGCCTAGTTGGTGGGATAGCTCTTCGGACTCTTTCTAGTTTCCCTGAACATTTTGTGCGCTACTATCCGCTCGAGAAAGTGATCGAACTGCTACCGTCATCCTTGGAGGATAAGACCTTCCTAATTATCAATGCCGGAACGGGCATCGAAGCCGAGTTCTTTTCGAGGCACGGCGCTCAATTAACAGTCTCAGACATATCAAATGTGGCCATAAGAACATTGCTGAAGGAATATCCATACCTTTCAGGCCGTGTAGAAGACTCTGAGAACCTCTCCTTTAGAGACAGCAGCTTCGACTGGGTTGTCGTCAATGACGGGTTGCATCATCTGGCGAGACCCCTGAAGGGCTTTTATGAAATGGAAAGGGTAGCAAAAGAGGGATTTGTTTTTATTGAGGCCCAAGATTCTATTTTTATGAGGTTACTTGTCTGGATTGGAATTGCCGATGACTATGAGGAAGGACCTGGAAGCTACATCTATCGGTTCAAGAGATCTGATGTCAAGCGAATATGCAGAAGTCTGAATTATAAGTACATTATCCATTCGGCATGGTGTCAAGAGTATGTTCCTTTTTTCAATCGATATATTTATCCTTATCTAAATGGCAAACTCGGCTTCGGTCTGTTCAAAAGGTTGTTCTATGTTGTGAATTCTGTGTTCGGTTATTGGGGTAACAAGTTCATCGTCATCATACTCAAGAACAGTGAATTATCAAGCAAAACATGAGAATTTACTACGTTAGCTTGTTCAGCTCATGGTGCGCAACGAGCTGGAGACGGGTATTAGAGCTTGGAAAATCAGTCTCTCGATTTCATGAGGTTTCTTTTGTATGCCCCAGTAACGCTATCCCCAGGCTTCAGAGCATGACAGCCGATGTTAGTGTTAATATAATCCCTGCAACTTTCTGGATAAATAACTATCTGGGGCGCGGGCTGGCCCGGACGCTAGCTATAGGCCAATGCGACATAATCCACACATTTAAGCCTTATCCAGATATCTTCTTGCCAGGTCTGATATCCAAGCTCAAAGGAACCACATGGATCTGCGACTTTGATGATCTTGAGGGCGGGGAGGGCTATAATAGGAATGCCATCCTGCCCAAGCGTAAGGCCATGGACTTCTTCGAGTGGATGGTGCCCAGACTAGCTGATCGTGTGACGGTAGCTAGCGAAGGCTTAAGGCGATTTTACAATAAGCATGATCCTTTTTATATTCCAAATGGAGCTGATCCCGATCTGTTTCACCCTTCCAGGCACCGTAACCGCAAACCAGTTATCGCATATATGGGAGTGTTTCATAAAAATATGGTGGATGTTGATATGGCAATCTATGCAGCAGCAAATGTGGCAGAAAAGACGGATATTCACCTTGTTTTGATAGGCGATGGACCTGAGAGACGGCGAGTAGAAATGCTCACAAAGAAGTTCAACATAGACGCAATTTTTACAGGATACATCGAAGATGTGGCATCTGTGGTCGCGTCCGCAGATATCGGCGTTATTCCGTTCCGAGATAACCAGCTTAACCAATGTAAATGTCCACTTCGCCTCTTTGAGTTCATGGCCTGTGGACTACCTATTGTGGCTACCAAGGTAGGTGAGCCTGCTCACGTACTTAAAGATGGACTCGGGGTTCTTGTTGCACCAGACGTGAAGTCCATCAGCAGTGGGATTTTAAGCCTCCTGGAGAACCCATCTTTAGCATCCATGCTAGGAGAAAAAAGTCGTAAGAGGGTCGAAGAAACTTTCAACTGGGATAAACTGGGCAATAGACTGGCTCAGTTCTATGAAAAAGTCAAAACGAGATCTGAAAGAGAAAGAGGAACATAATTTCACTCTTTGAGAATAATTTAGCGTTCCCTATTTGCGATCTTGAATTTTCACTTGCGTCAACCAATATCATTTATTGTGTCATAGAACCTGTTAGTACCCTGATTGCAAAAGAATCTATAATAAACTGAATTTCGAGCGCTATGCAAATTGATCTGATTTGATAGCGCCGCATTATTTGCGTGGTGAGAAATGATCCGCTGGAGAGGAAAACTTTGGATCAAGCTATTAGCAATATTTTTTGCAGTTTACTGCGTAGTCTTAATCACAGTAATTTTCAAATATGAAACCATTCTCTATAAGTTTGAAGATTTTTTAATCGTGGTTGAGCCTCCTAAAAGTGCAGATGTGATAATTGTTTTGTCTGGCGGTAACATGGCCCAGAGAGTAGATTATGGAGTGAAACTTTACAAGCTGGACTATGGGAAGAAGATACTTATGTCTGGCGGCCCTATATTATGGAATATAACCGCAGCTGAGATTATGAAGCAACATGCCATGTATCTGGGAGTCCCTGCAGATGCTATCCTTATGGAAAAAGAATCCACAACTACATATGAGAATGCTCAATATTCTTTAGATATTATGCTAGATCAGGATTTTAAATCAGCGATGGTAGTTACTTCTCCATATCATACAAGGAGGACAAGGATTATTTTTGAAAAATATTTTAATGGCAAAGGCGTTGATTTGACAATATGTGCTTTTCCATACAAGCAATTAAAGCACAAAAAATGGTGGCAGGATGAAGTAATGATGCAATTCATTACAAACGAATACCTCAAGCTAGTGTGGCATTATCTGCTAGCCAAGTGAGCTATAAACCTTAGGGATTTCATTTTGAATTAGGTGCTCACATTACGGATGAATCTTAAATCTAATATGGTTATCAAATGGCGGGGTTAAAGTCAGTATCGATTGTTGTTCCTGCATACAATGCTGCCAAATCCATATCAGGAGTAATCGAGGCCTTGCTGCAACAGGACTATCCTCAAGACAAACTTGAAATCATTATTATAGATGATGGATCAACTGACTCCACCGCTGAGATTGTGAAACAATATCCGGTTAGATACATAAACCAGGAGAATAAAGGACCGGCTGCTGCCAGAAATTTAGGTTGGAGATTGTCAAATAATGAGATAATATGCTTTACTGACTCTGATTGTCTTGCTGAAAAAATGTGGGTTACAAAAATGGTAACTAGATACACCTCCGAACATGTTGCAGGGGTGGGCGGATCGTACGACATTGTCAACCCACAAAACCTTCTTGCATCTTGTATCCATGAGGAAATAATACAACGACATTTGCAGATGTCAGGAGAAGTCAATTATCTTGGCGCTTTCAACGTTTCATATCGCAGAAGTGTTCTGGAGGAAGTAGACGGTTTCGACGAATCCTACCGAATTGCCAGCGGTGAGGACAACGACATAGCCTACAGAATCAAAAAGATAGGGTATCACCTTATTTTCGACAAAGACATAGGGGTTGCCCATCACCATCCCACAAATTTGTTCAAGTACCTGAAACGCCAATTCCGTCACGGCTACTGGCGAATGAAAATTTACCATGAGCATTCTGATATGGCAGGAGGTGATATGTATGCAGGGCTCATGGATCTAGCCCGGCCACCGCTGGCTCTGGCCACGCTAGTCTTGCTTCCTTTCAGTTTTTATTTTCCAGTGATCTATATTGTCCTAACCTTGCTGGTAGCGATATTGGCCCTTCAACTTCCCTTAGCGTTGGGAATAATTAAAAGAACAAGACAGAAGAAATTCTTCGCTCTGATTCCTATTAGCTTCGTGAGGGAATATGCCAGAGGATTAGGAATGGCTTTGGGCGTTTTTAGGTTCTTTGTTTTTGAGGCTCTTAGAGACTGGAGGACAAGTGGTCGGGCATGATAAAGTAATAATTATAATTCCAGCCTACAATGAGGCAAGAAATATAGTTACAGTCATAGATAATATAAGAAGACATGTTCCTTGGGCTGACATCGTGGTCGTTGACGACGGTTCTCGGGATGCCACTGCGAGTCTTGCAGAGGCGAAGGGCGTTATCGTCTTAAATCTACCTTATAATCTGGGTATTGGAGGAGCAGTTCAGACTGGGTATAAATTTGCTAAAGAAATGGGTTATGATATTGCCGTCCAGGTTGATGCCGATGGGCAACACCCAGCCGATAAAATCAGCAGGCTGATAGAAGAGATAAAGCACAGTAATACAGACATGGTGATAGGCTCAAGGTATATAGAAAAGAGTGAACGAGAAACATCAATCCCCCGGTTTATGGGAAAATGGATACTTACTAATGCTATATCTCTCCTTACTGGTCAGAGGATCACCGATATCTCTTCAGGATTCCGTGCAGCCAATAGAAAAGTGATTTCTATTTTGGCTTATAGGTATCCTCGCGATTATCCAGAACCAGAAAGTTTGGTCCTTATTCTTCGTGAGAAGTTTCGAGTCAAGGAAATTCCAGTTCAGATGAATCAAAGAAGTGCAGGAAAATCATCGATTAGTTTAACGAAAGGCATCTATTACGTGGTTAAGGCTTTGGTGGCAAGCTTAATTGATATGCTTGAAAAAAAGATATTGCCCAAAGATATAGAAAATTCATGACAATTGTGCAAGAAGCTCTGATCTTAGTGTTATCATTGGTAGTGTTGGCTTCTACCGTAGAACTTATCCGCAGAAGAAAACTTCGAGAGGAGTATGCCTTATTGTGGATCCTGACCGGAATCGTGATACTTGTGTTTGCTTTGTTTCCAGGAGTTTTATACTTTATATCTAAATTACTTGGCTTACACCACCTGACCACAATGCTTCTTATATCTTTTCTGTTTCTGTTGGCTATTGTTTTGCATTTCTCAACTGTCATCTCCAAGCTCACTGACCGGGAAACAAAGTTGGCTCAGCGGTTGGCAATCTTAGAGAGGAAGCTGTATGAACTCAGAAAGAAGAAAGAACCAGCAGAAGAAGAGAAGATAGAAGGCGAATGATGATGATGGAAGTTGAATCGATTTCTCTTTTTGACATTAGCAACTCCAGCACCCTCCTGCCATATAGGAGGACTCACTGCACAGTAAGATAAGAAAAGAGTCAATTTTCTTACTCAAATCTACCTATCTCTCCTATCTTACTCAATAAGATCCCACCTATAATAGATCCTATCTCCATAAAATTATTTAATATATTCATTTCCTTATCCTCTCTCCCTATCTTCACTATCCTCTCTTCTATCTTTATCATACTATAAGTTCCTCTTATAATCCTCACTAAACTCCTTATCTCTATCCTCATGGTTTCAATATAAAAATCATCCTCTAAGCGTCCCGCCTCGCATAATAAATCCCCTTTATCCTCTCCAAAAAAATCCATCACTTTATCCTCCTTGAAGGACTGTCGTTTACCTTTCTCTTTTCCCGCTGATCTAAGATATCGAGGGGGCACCTTTAAAATAAGTTGTTGCTTTGTACTCCTATCCGTGCCACCTAGTCTACATCATTTGCGTTTTTAGATGAGTAAACATTTCCTGCTGCGGTTAGATTTTTATATGAGTCAACACAATTAGGGTAACAACAACTGAAGTTGATTTTGTTGATTCTATCAGGGGGATGTGTTAAATTTTCGTTAATGTCGAGAAATAAAACAGCTATTTTTCTTATCGTTTGTATTTTCTTCACTGGGAGTTTTCTGTTTGGGCAGAAGGAGGATTCCTCTTCCGAGCCAATAACGATAATAGCCAACTATAAAGAAAAGATAAAAGAAATGG
>SDBT01002088.1_pt1 | contig 35814 bp, 28 predicted proteins | sample 2277101 | NCBI WGS metagenome assembly SDBT01 (sample SAMN10404973, study PRJNA504765) | marine sediment metagenome | isolation source: marine sediment core GS10_PC15, 103 cmbsf | place: Arctic Ocean: Southern Knipovich Ridge | collected 2010 | reverse complement strand
TCTGTAATGTATAGAACGTAACTAATGAAAAAGTAAAATTAACAGTGTTAATCCCCCCAATCAAAATCATAAAAGCATAATTACCAATATTCCCAACTAACTGCATTGCAAGTATAGCAGCCTGTGCAGCCCCTAACCCAGGCATCAAACCAGTCAAACTTCCAGAAAAAACAGCAGCACCTATTGCCTTGACCTTATTAACAAAACTAACATGAATTGTTTCTGTAATATGCTGTTTTGGAATTTCGGCATTCTGCAATAAAGAAACAATTAATGTGCTTATTCCAAACAACCCAGATAACATGGGAAAAAGAGGCTGCCCAAGATTAGGCCACCCTAAAACAATTATCCCTAAAATCCCAGAAATAAAAAACACAAAACTCCCCCAGAAGATCTTATTCAGGCCTTTTTCTTTAAGAATCATATAAACAACAACAAATATCAGTATATAGCCCATATAGGGCTGTATAAAAGAATATATCTTAGGAACAAAAGGAATCATAAAAGGAATAAGGAATAATGTTGTAATCAAAGCCAATAAACTCCCAATAACAGTCAGCTTAACCGCTTCATAACCCTTCCCCTCTAATAACAATCTATGTCCAGGTAAAACTGCCATAGCCATATCAGCATCAGGAGCTCCTAAAAACACAGAAGGAATAGAATCCAAAAAAGAATGCGTAATAGCCATTGAAATTATAAAGACAGATAAGCTTAAAGGATCAGTCACCCCCAACAGATAGCCAGACAAACTAACAAGTAAAACAGAAATCAAATTAACATGTATTCCTGGAATCAGGCCTGTAATACACCCAAAAAAACACCCTAGCAATATAGCTAAAATAATATCATAAAATATCAACTTATCACCCTAATCCTATTACCTATCACCTCTAACTCGCCATTATACTCATCAATCTCACCAATAACCTCGATATAATCCCCTTCTTTTACACTCACATTTTCATACACAACAATCTTCATCTCCTCAGGCTGCGTAATTGTAATTATGCTTATCTTCTCCCCACTAAACGAATCTTTAACAACACCCTTAACCTTAACATCATTTCCAATATCCTCATTTTCAATCTTGCCAATCGAACTTTCATCTATTGTAATACTCTCAGAAACAATGTAAAGAATAAATACACCTATTAAAGCAGAAATTATTGCTACCTTTAACAATGTTTTTTCTTCCATTCCCCCCACAATAAACTTATCAAACACAACATTTAAAAACACTTATATTTTCTAACATATATATGCCAGCTCTCAAATTCAAATCAACAGCCAGTATAAAAGTACCAAAAAAACTGATAGACCAGGTAGTGGGCCAGGAAGCAGCTGTTGAGTTAATGAAGAAATCAGCACAGCAGCGTAGACATGTTCTTTTAATTGGCTCTCCAGGTACAGGAAAGTCTATGTTGGGTATGGGATTAGCAGAATTGCTTCCAAAAGAAAAACTAGTAGACACAGTCTCCTTCCCAAACCCAAACGATGAAAATAATCCATTAATAAGGACAGTACCTGCAGGCCAAGGCAGGGATTTAGTAGCAAAATCAAAAATACAATCAATGGGCATGTTCAAAAATCAAAACATTCTATTATTCATCTTGGTAATCGTCTCAATGATTGTTCCATGGTGGGCTCGCACTTACTACACCAAGATGATGGGCCCAACAGGCGGCGCTATTATGTTCACAGCCTTCTTCCTGGGCGGAATGATTTTCTTAGCAGCTTTTGTAATATTCCTTAATGTTGGAAAAAGAATGAGCGCTCCCCAAGTAAAAATTCCAAAAGTAATTGTTGACAACTTCAGAAAAAAACAAGTACTCTTTAATGATGCAACAGGAGCACATGCAGGTGCATTACTCGGAGATGTACTTCACGATCCTTTTCAAAGTGGGGGCCTAGGAACACCAGCCCATGAAAGAGTAGTTGCAGGAATGATTCATAAATCAAATATGGGGGTTTTATTTGTAGATGAAATCGCAACCCTGCAACCCCACACTCAGCAAGAACTGCTCTCAGCTTTACAGGAAAAGAAGTTTGCAATAACAGGCCAATCAGAAAGATCTGCAGGTGCAATGGTAAGGACTGAGCCAGTACCTTGTGACTTTATTCTAGTTGCAGCTGGAAACTTAGAAACTGTAAAAAACATGCACCCTGCTTTACGTTCAAGAATAAGGGGTTATGGTTATGAAATATATATGAATGACACAATGCCAGACAGTGAGGAAAACAGAAACAAGATTGCAATATTTGTTGCACAAGAAATTGTCAAAGATAAAAAAATACCTCATTTCTCAAAAGAAGCAGTTGATGTGATGATTGAAGAAGCAAAGAGGATGGCTAACAGAAAAGGTCATCTAACATTAAGGTTAAGAGAACTAGGAGGCTTAATAAGGGCGGCTGGCGACCTGGCAAAAGAAAAAAACGCAAAGCTTGTACAAGCAATCCATATTACAGATGCAAAGAAAATAGCAAGAACATTGGAAAAACAACTAGCAGATAAATACATTGAAAGGAAAAAAGAATATGAAGTAATTGTAACAGAAGGAAAAAAAGTAGGAAGGGTTAATGGCTTAGCAGTAATTGGCGGAGAAGAAGCATATTCAGGAATTATTTTACCAATAGAATCACAAGTCACTCCAGGTGGGAAAGAAAAAGAGATAATAGCGACAGGAAAGCTTGGAGACATTGCAAAAGAAGCCATAAAAAACGTTTCTGCAATAGTTAAAAAATATTTTGGAGAAGATTTAAAAGAAAAATATGATATCTATGTCCAGTTCTTGCAAACCTACGAAGGTGTTGAGGGCGATTCAGCATCTATTGCAGTTGCAACTTCAGTAATATCAGCTTTCAAAGACATACCTGTTAGGCAGGATACAGCCATGACAGGCTCCTTATCTGTAAGAGGGGATGTTCTGCCAATTGGAGGAGTCTCATCAAAAGTAGAAGCAGTTATTGAAGCAGGCATCAAAAGAGTTATAGTACCTCAATCAAACCTGAAGGATATCATAATTGACCCTAATAAATTAAAGAAAATCAAGATAATCCCTGTAGAGCACATTAAAGACGTTCTAGAGGAAGCTTTAGTTTGGAATGGAAAAGAAAATATTCTGAAGAAAATTCTGAAAAATTGATTGTTAATATAAGAACACAACCTTTATAAACAAAATAAATGCTTCGATTACTATGGCAAAGAAAAAAGTTAAAGCAGTAAAAAGAAAAACAACTAAAAAGAAAACAGTAAAAAAAACACCCAAATTAAAGGAAGTTAAAATAGACTTATCAACCTTAAAATTCTGTCCAGAGTGTGCTTCCAGTAATTTCTTTTATAGCAAAATGAGAGATGAGCTAATCTGCAGAGATTGTGGAGGGATATTTTCTAAGCTTACACCTGAACAGATGGAAAAATATAAGGGTTATTTAAAATAATTATCTCCAACTTACCTTTACATCATCAGTTCTTTCATAAGGTTTTATATCTAATTTCTTAATATTATCAGAACCACGACTTTTATACTCAATAATACCTTCCCATGCTATCATTAAACCATTATCTAGCATAGCTTGATTAGGAGGAATAAAACATTTTGCATCTCTGTCAGAACACATCTTCTTGCACATCTCCTGCAGTCTTAAATTACAGGCAACCCCTCCACCTAATAATAATTCATTCTTTTCACAATGTGCCATGGCCCTCTCAGCAACCTCAACCAACATTGCAAAAACAGTTTCCTGGCAGCTATAACATAAATCCTCTACCTTATATTTTCCAGAATCATACTTCTGCTTTAAATTAGTTTGTATCCCTCCAAAACTAACATCCATTCCCTTAACAACATAAGGTAGTTCAATAAAGTTCTTTCCCTTCAAAGCCAACTCATAAATCTTCGGCCCCCCAGGAAAACCCCATCCCAAGTAACGGGCAAAACCATCTAAAAAGTTTCCAATACCATTATCCAAAGTTTCCCCAAAAATCCTATACTTCCCACCTTCATAAGCAATTATCTGTGTATTTGCACCGCTGGCATACAACATAACAGGATTCTTGCATTTAGTAAGCACCCTCCCAATCTCCAGATGCGCAATACAATGATTGACACCAATTATCGGCTTTTTATAATTCTTAGCCAATTCTTTAGCCTTTTCCATCCCGACAACCAAACAAGGGGCCATACCAGGAGCCTGAGAAAAAGAAACTAAGCCAATATCATTCATAGTAAGGCCAGCTTCATTCAAAGCATTTTCAACTGCAATATCCCTGTATTTAATATGGTGATTCTTAGCTTCAGTAGGATGAATACCTCCCTTCTTGGTTGTATAACTATCCTTAACATTGGCCAGAATCTTACCCTTGTCTGTTATTATGCCACAACCGAAAGTATCTCTGCCTTTAGAGTGCAGTACTCTCGATGCCTAAACATATCATAATAAAACAAAAATAGAATTTTGTTTAAATATCTTTTTAAAAATTTTAAAGCTAACGCTATCTAATAAAAAATGTATGAACAGACATAGCTATCACTATCTCAAAGAATTGTTTATGAAAATTAAAAGAAAAAAAATAAATGAAAAAACCATGCATAGAGTTACGAACGATTGGAGACTGCATGCTGAATACGTCGCCGAAGCTTCGTACTTACACATCAGTTCCATTAAACCCATGTTTTATGGGAGTTCTAAGATGTCTCGTTTCAGGGATGGCTTCGTGCTTAGATGCTTTCAGCACTTATCCATATAGAGCGTAGCTGCCCTGCATACCTTGTTAGATAACAGGTCTACCAGAGGCTCCGTTTCCCCGTTCCTCTCGTACTAGGGGATACTTCCTTTCAGACATCAACATCTCCAGTAGATATTAAACCAACTGCCTCACAGCGTTGTGAACCCAGCTCACGATCCCTTTTAATTGGTGAACACCCACACCCTTGGGCGCTTCTGCACGCCCAGGATAGGAAGAGCCGACATCGATGTAGCAAGCCGCGCCGTCGATAAGCTCGTAGTAGCACTAAGTCTACTAACTTTGAGCTCTCAGGCGCGACAACTCTGTTATCCCCGGAGTAACTTTTTAGTCATCTCTAGCCCCCATCAAGGAGGACATAGAGGTTCGCTAGGCCAATATTTCTATTCTGGATTCCATTTTGTTAAGAATCCAATCAGGCTGGCTTTTGCCCTTGCACTCTACACTCGATTTCTGACCGAGTTGAGCCAACCGTTGGGCACTGTTGATATAAAGTCGAAAATCAGAAAGATTATTCGTATCTTTTCAACAGTGTGCCACCCCAGCCAAACTGTCCAACTATCGCTGTCCTTCTTACGAAGTGAGCAAGGTAGATTTTAAAGAGTGGTGTTTCATTTGCGTCTACACTTAATCCGAAAATCAAGCTTAAGCGACTACCACCTACACTACGCAACAAAATCCACATTGCAACAACAACCTACAGTAAAGTTTCACGGGGTCTTCACGTCCCACTGGAGATCTCTGGCCTTCGCACCAGAATGGAGAGTTCGGAGAGTTGTATCTAGGGACAATGGGCGCCTCGTTACATCATTCATGCAGGCCGTCAATCAAACGGCAAGGCATTTCGCTACCTTAAGAGAGTTATAGTTACCCCCGCCGTTTACCTGTTCTTAGCTCCCTTGTACAGGAGTTTAAAGTGCAGGCACTGGGCAGACGTCACCTTCTATACACACCTTTGCAGGCTAGCAGAAGGCTAAGTTTTTGTTAAACAGTCGGACACCCTTTGTAATTGCACCCTGCAATCGCCAACATACATTAACAATCACAGGGACCCCTTATACCGAAGGTACGGGGCTAATTTGTCGAATTCCCTTAAATACTTTCACTCTTCACACCTTAGGCTTCTCACCCTGGGACACCAGTGCTGGTTCTTTGTATAGTTACTTAAGATTTTTTCTCATTCCCTTTTTAAGAGCTCAGGATACCAACCAAATACTTCATACGAAATACTCATCCTAAATTTAATCAGGTTCTCATCATTACAATACTCCCCTGATTTATTTTAGTTGACATATATGCTATGTTGGTCTCTTCCAAAGCGTCAGAAACAAGACTTGCGTTACCGCACATACTTAAGCAGTAAAGGAATATTAACCTTTTTCCCATTCCCATTGTTCGATTTACGAACTTGGTTAGGACTAACTGACCCTTGACTGAACTACATTGTCAAGGAACCATGGCCCTTTCGGTGACAGCTATTCTCAAGCTGCTAAGGTCCTACTACCACCAGGATTCTTATTCCTATAAGGTCCATATTCTCTCACAAGAATACTTCTGCCCTTACAGGATACCTACCTACCATTCACTTTCGTGACCTATAGTATCGGTAATCAACTTAACCCCGTCCATTTTAGAGGCCTATAACCTTGACAAGTAAGCTGTTACGCACTTTTTAAAGGATGGCTGCTTCTGAGCCAACCTCCTCGCTGTCTCTGGTTATAGACACTCTTCACCCTTTAATACTTAGTCGATATTTTGGGACCTTAACTATAGTCTGGGTTGTTCCCCTCTCGGTACTCAACTTTATGCCGAGCACCCGTTTCCTAACATCTTCAGTGCTAGAACATTCGGAGTTGGACAACGAACCGAGTCCTTTCGAACCCTAAATTCGAGATCCGTAGCTCTAAAATTCTAGCTCCCTCCATTAGGACTTGACTGCGGCCAACTTCGGTAGGAACCAGCTATCGCCAGGCTCGATTGGCTTTTTACCCCTAGCCAGAGGTTAGGTTAGCACTTGCTCGTAGCAATATTGCAGACCTCCACGAAGTTTTACCTTCGCTTCATCTTACCTCAGGCTAGTTCGCCTGGCTTCGGGTCATACCCAAGTGACTAAAGACACTTTCATATCCTGCTCATCACAAGTTACGAGCAATCGCTTTCGCTGCGGCTCCACTTAATTTAGCCTTGCCACTCAGATAAACTTCCTGGCACGTTATTCAAAACGTACGATAGAACACCGTAATGCACTATCAATCTATAGCTATTAGGTTTCAGGATCTTTTGACTTCCTGTCATGGGTTCTTTTCAACCTTCCATCACTGTACTACTTTGCTATCGGACTTAAGATGTATTTAAGGTTAGGAGTTGATGCCTCCTATCTTCCTGCCTAATATCCAATAGACAGTACTCAAGATACCTTCAAAATCCTTTTCAGTTACCTCTACGTGACTATCACACTCCAAGGTACTTCTTTCCAGAAGACTTCGAGTTCCCAAAAGAGGATAAAAGAAGGTCTATAACACCACATCTTCTTACCATTTCTGATAAGAATTCAGTTTGCCTTGTGCTGCTTTCAGTCGCTCTTACTTACAGCATCTCAATTGATTTCTTTTCCTGCAATTACTAAGATGTTTCAATTCATTGCGTTGCTCATCCTTACGGATTTAATGCTGAAGTCGCATTCAGGAATCCCTGGTTCAAAGACTACATGCGTCTCGCCAGGGCATTGTGTAGCTTGTCACACCCTTCATCATTATCTTAAGCCGAGTCATCCACCTAATAGCGTCTCCACTCTATGCATGGTCTCATTTGAACATAAAAAATTTGTGAAAATTTTTTAGTCTCCCAGAAACAAAGTTTCTAGGCTCAACCCATACCAAGAGTAACGTGCGTTATTCTTGACGTTCATTTATTGAATGGGAAATCTCCTGTTTCCCTAAATGATTATGAAAATGGACCCGCAGGGACGTTCACATTTATCTTAACGAAAAAATGTTTTGAACCCTGGACCTCTGCCTTGCAAGGGCAGCGTTCTTCGACTGAACTACAGGCCCATTATGAATATTATCATTATGAAAAATAAAAAAAATGGTTTAGTAACCCTTCACACGATTATCAAGCAAATGCTTTAAAATAAAAAAAAGGAGGTGATCCAGCCGCAGGTTCCCCTACGGCTACCTTGTGACGACTTAACCCTCCTCGCAAAGCCTAGATTCGAGCTTATTGAAAATAAGACCTCATCTAGACCCTACTCGGGTGGTTTGACGGGCGGTGTGTGCAAGGAGCAGGGACACATTCACCGGAATATTTTGAATTCCGATTACTAGGGATTCCAGCGTCATGTGGACGAATTACAGTCCACAATCTGAACTAAGATAGTGTTTCGGGGATTAGCTTCTCTTTTCAGAGTTGCATCCTATTGTCACTACCATTGTTGCGCGCGTGTAGCCCAGAGGATTCGGAGCATACAGACCTACCGTAGCCTGCACCTTCCTCTTCCTTTCGAAAGCAGTCCCTACAATGTGCTCGATCACATAACTGCTCGTTAGCAATTGTAGGTACAGGTCTCGCTCGTTGCCTGACTCACTGCAAAAACCGCAGGTTTTTGCATAAAAAAGTCCTGCGGATTTTTTAACAGGACACCTTACGGCACGAGCTGACGGCGGCCATGCACTACCTCTCGGCTCGTTGGGTAAGCCCTTTAGACTGACCTTCATCCTGCCGTCGCCTCTGGTGAGATTTTCTGCGTTGAGTTAGATTAAACCGCACGCCGCACCCCTTGTAGTGCTCCCCCGCCAATTCCTTTAAGTTTCAGTCTTGCGACCATACTTCCCAGGTGGCGAGCTTAACATCTTCATTACGACACTGCACATTCACGAAGAATATGCAACACCTAGCTCGCAGAGTTTATGGCTAGGACTACTCGGGTAGTTAGCGAGGAAATCAACATTTACATTCTTTTGCTAGCTCGTACTCAGTAGTATTAAACAATTCTTTCCGAGCTAACTCCAGAAATCATTTAAGATGATTTCTCGTATCTAATCCGGATTGCTCCCCTAGCTTTCGTCCCTCACCGTCGAATCTATACTAGTCAGACGCTTTCGCCACAGGTAGTCCTTCTGGGATTATAGCATTTTACCGCTCCCCCAGAAATTCTTCTGACTCCTTCAAGTTCCTAGTCCAACAGTATCTCAAGCACGCCATTAAGTTGAGCTCAATGATTTCACAAGAGACTTGTTAAACCGGCTACGGACGCTTTAGACCCAATAAAAACGGTTCCCACTCGTGGCGCTGGTGTTACCGCGGCGGCTGGCACCAGTCTTGCCCACCACTTATTCGCCAAGCATTTTAAACTTAGCAAAAGCCTTGCAAAAGCAAGGCACTTAGAGTTCCCTTATCACACTTGCGTGCATTGTAAAGGTTTCGCGCCTGCTGCACCCCGTGGGGCTAGGGCCAGTATCTCAGTGCCCTTCTCGGGGCTATCCCTCTCAGGACCCCTACCGATCTTTGGCTTGGTGGTCATGTAATGAGCGTAGCGAATTACTCTCTACACACACCTTTACACCACCAACAACCTAATCGGCCGCCGACTCATCCTTAGACCTTACGTTTAAGAGAAAAAACATTCCAGTTTTTTCCTCCTATCAAGTATTAGCCTCAGTTTCCCAAGGTTATCCTAAATCTAAGGGCAGATTATCGACGTGTTACTGAGCAGTCTGCCTCTATTGCTAGAAGACTTACATGGCTAAATCGAACTCTAATAGCAGCAACCTCCCGCAGGATCAACGGGAATTACAAAATTTATTGGTCGCAATATAACTTAAATCTATAGCGGAGTTACTAAACCTACTATACTCGATAGTAATATCAAGTACACATAATTTTTCATAACATCATTTTTCTATATGTTTTATTTAGAATTTGTATATCTAATATATAGAATATGGAGGCGATTTAGAATATAAACTTAGAGTTGTATATAAACTTTACGGTTCTCTTGAGGTTGGTGCGAAAATAACTTAATAGACTAAGAGCTTTAGCTCTTGAGAGGGTTTTAATATTATGCTTTAATCCAAGTAAACTAGTAACAAGATTTCTATGATGGGTTTTTCTACACCGTATCTTCATACCCATTTCTGTTTCAAGTCCACCAAATGGAGTTTCCAGTAAGTGAGCTCTCTTATAGTTTCTCCTCTAGAAATTGTTTCGTGGTAACGGTCACACGTTACTCCACTGCTATCAGCTATATAATCGCCTTCATTGCTTTCTTCAATTATTTGGAGGTGGACTTTATAGGTAAGATTATTAACATAGGAACGCTTTAGCTTTCCAAACCAACGTATGATGTTGGAATGATCCAACCTTTTTCCTGTAAGAAGAGTAAGCAACTTTTCTGTTTCACGAAACGGATTATCAAAATAAACATAGAGTACAGCTAAGCAGGGATACATCCAAAGAGGAAGATTAGGTGTACGGCCCCTTTTTTGTATTTTAAAAGGAAGTTCTTCCTTTATTACTATTTGTTTTGTAATATCCCAAACTTTCCGATAATCTTTTATATCTGCTTTCTCATAACCATCCCAATAGCCCTTTCTTTTCTTTCGTGTTGTTAGGGGCATGGTGGATCACCTCTTTTGGGTTTTCCACCCCTTAACATGTATCTTATAGGATAGTGTTATTTAAGAATTACGCACCAACCTCGGTTAGTTCGAAAGTTATTAAAAACTAAAGTTTTTAATCAGTTTAGGAATTTAAAAGCCCTGTAGGACTTTTAAATTCCAAAAATTATTTAAATAACCAAAAATAGTTCTTTTCTATGGCTATTAATGTTATGGCTGTTGTAGAATTTATGGGGATGGCTGCAGATGAACTAATTAGAAATAGATATATCCAATCTCTTTTGACATTAGTGATATTCTTTATAGCTGCGAAACTTGTTGCATTTATTACAGAAAAATTTATTCTGAAATTAACTGCTAAAACAAAAACAGATGTTGATGATCTTTTGGTTAAGAAAACACATGGGCCTGTTTCTCTTTTATTGTTTCTTTTGGGAATTAAATTGGCTATTATACCTTTAAAGTTGGGGGAGAAGGTTAATGTAATCTTGCATCGGATTATTTCTACAGTGGCAATTATTGTATTAATATATATCTCAATTGTTGTTTTAGATATAATCATATCCGCGTGGGTAAAGAGGCGTGCAGCAAAAAGAGAAAAAGAGCTCGATGAGAATTTAATTAAAATAAGCAGCAAGACCAGCAGGGTAGTATTAGTTATTCTTGCTTTATTATTCATACTAAATGTGTGGGAGATCCAGATTGGTGCTTTATTGGCTTCATTGGGTATAATTGGTGTAGCAGTTGCATTCGGGCTGCAGAATACATTGGGCAATATATTTGGGGGAGTGTCTCTTCTTCTTGATAGAAGTATAAGAGTTGGAGATATAATAAGACTCGATAAGGAGACAGCAGGCACTGTGATAGACATTGGTTTAAGAAGCACAAGGATTAAGACATGGGATAATGAGGTTATAATAGTACCTAATGGCCAGATTGCTTCGTCAAAGATAAAGAATTATGTTCTGCCAGATCCTACTGCCAGGATTGTTGTTCCATTTTCAGTTGCTTATGGCTCTAACATAGATAAGGTAAAGAAGATTGTTATGAAGGAGATAAAAAAGTTGGATAATTTGGATAAAGATAAAGAGCCAAGGGTTATGTTTCTTGAAATGGCTGAGTCCTCATTAGATTTCAAGGCGTATGTTTATCTAGAATCATATAAAGAAAGGTTTTTAACAAGAGAAAAGCTTAACTGCTTGGTTTATAATGCCTTGAATAAGAATAAGGTAAATATTCCATTTCCTCAGATGGATGTCTGGATTAAGCAGCATAAAAAAAGCTAACGCTTTCACGGAAAAACAAAGTTTTTCCTAGTTCCGCTCGCTACACTCGGGAAACTTTCTAGTAATAAATTATTGGAAATCTATGATTTCCAATCCGATTAAAAATTGAAATTTTTAATAGTATTTTATAATTTATATACCATAAGAAAGGGAAATAAATTCTATTTTTTGCTTTTTGTATATTTTATTACTCTGTCTATGATTAATAATCCTAATCCTACATAAAGCATGATTTTGCCTGTTTTAATATAAAATGCATTATTTGCAGTTGCGAAAGTAGTTCCATGAGCATATAGGATACCACCTAGAACTATTAAACCTGCATATATCAAATCCTTTTTTGTGATTGGATAATCTTTTGCCATAAAAGCCACCTTCCATAGTAAATTCTTAAAAAACTACTGGAAATAAGAAAGCATAGATAATCTTGCATCTGTTGTTATGTTCATCTTTAATCTTGTCAGGCCAGCTTCATCTCCTGGTGTTGGCAGATGGGTTATGTGCATTTCGCAGTTCTCTAGCTCTTTTAATTTATTCAGGGCTGTTTTTGCTGTTGGATTTGTTGTTGAGCTCATTGCCAAGGCAATTAATGTTTCATCAACATTTAGGCAGCTTGTTTTTTTATCCAGCAATCCCATTTTCATATTTGTTATTGTCCTGATAACATCCACGCTTATCAAATCAATATTATCCGGGATTTTTGCTAAGTCTTTTATGGCATTTAGTATGGCAGCAGACTCTGCATGCAGCAATGGAGAATTTTTTCCGGTTATTATTTTTTCATTCTTTAATTTAATTGCAGCGCCGCAGTAGATGTTGTTGAAACCCTTTCTTTTCTTTTCTGCCTCTTTCGCAGCATTTCTTGCTGGTTTAACAACATCCCTGTCTTCAGGCTTAACATCAACCTTTTTCATTATCTTTTCTATTTGATTTAATGTTGTTTGTGTTTCAATCCCCTCGATTTTCTCCCTGTAATACCTAAAGTATCTCCTTATTATTTCCTGTTTTGCAGCTTCTCTGCATATTTCATCATCAATTATCCCTTCTTTGGCTGCATTTACTCCCATGTCTGTTGGTGACTTATATCCAAATGGATCTTTCTCTCCTGTAATTTTTCTCATGAGTTTTTCTAGTATATTGAAATTCTCAACATCCCTGTTATAATTTATAGATGTTATTCCATATGCTTTTTTATGGAATGGATCAACCATATTAACATCCAGCAAGTCAGCTGTTGCAGCTTCATAAGCAATATTAATCGGATGGTTTAAGGTTAGATTCCAGATTGGGAATGTTTCAAACTTTGCAAATCCGGTTGTGAATCCTTTTTTTCTTTCATGACGAATCTGGCTTAGGCATGTGGCCATTTTTCCCGAATTGCCGCCTACACCTGTAACAATTATCAGTTTCTTTTTTGTTTCTATAAATGGCTGTTTGTCATAACCTTTTAGGACTTTGTTTATATCGTTAGGGTAACCCTCAATCTCATTGTGGATATATACTTTCATCCCGAAGTTTTCTAATCTTTTTTTGAATTTAACAGCAGAATTCTCATTATTGTATCTTGTTATAACGACACACTTAACATTCAAACCAAAATCCCTTATATCGTTGATATCCTTTAGTGTTTGATTATCATAAGTCAATCCGAAATCTCTTCTTACCCTTCCTTTTTCGATATCTTTTGCGCTGATACAATATATTATCTCTATATCTCCTAATTTTTTTAATAGTTTTATTTTTGCTGTTGGTTCATAACCAGGCAGGACTCTTGCTGCGTGTAAATCATAACAGAGTTTTCCACCAAACTCAAGATAAAGCCTTTCGAATTTGCCAACTCTCTCTAGAATTTTCTTTGTTTGCTCTTTTAAATATTTGTTTATATCAAAACCTGTTTTGCGCATTATATGGGAATATTATATTTCTTTATAAAAGTTGCGGTTTTAAGAGGGGGTTTTGGAGGCTGCTTTGTAATTCTAAAAAAATATAAAAAGAAAAAAATAAATTAAACTTTGACTACGTAGGTTTTGGTAATCTTATCATGCAGTCCTTGTTTCTTAGCATCCCATCCTATCATAAAAAATCCTATCCCTAATATTATTCCTGACAAAATCTTTCCAATATATCTTAGTATTGCCATTGGAATACCTATGTACTCCCCTTTTTCATTGACAATTCTCATGCCCAATATTAGTTTTCCAGGTGTTCCTCCTTTTATGCCATCCATATATACTACAAGTACTACAGCAGCTAACTGCACAACATAGTTCAATGACAAAATTCCTGTTGCAAGGGTCAATCCCCAAGATATTATGCTTATAGGTATTCCAATTATTAAGCTATCCAAGAATGCTGCAACAAATCTTATCCAAAATCCCTTGTAAGTTGGATTCGCCATGTTAATAGCCATTTTATCACCTCCTTCCTGTGGTTTAGCAGTGGGGTTGTAAACCTGATTAATACTATCCTGAATGTCTTTTTGATTAAAGCCCTGTTGCGTTAATGCATTTTTGATTGTATTGATATCATACCCTGCTTTTGATTGCTGGTTTATGTAATTTACAATGTTTTGGTCTATCATTTTACTAACCTCCTCAATTCTTTGAAATCAATATATGCATAAAAAATGAAAAGATGCTCAAAGGTGAACACAAACGACTCTAGGATTAGGAAGAATAAAACAAGTACGAAATTAATTACTGCCTTTATCCAACTAGCATCAAACAGGAAGTTTGAGTATGTGCCATACAAGGGTTGACTAACAAAGATGTTTATGAAGATAGTGATGCCCCATATCATAAAGAAAATTATCAAAACCTGTTTAAGGTGACCTTGAGTTAAATGAAAACTATGCTTTATAGATTTCAAAGCACCCTGTTCTTCTATATACATTGAAGGTGTAGCAAAAAACAGCCTTAAGCTTACAAGAATCAGATACACAAAAAACAATATTGCAAAAATAATAATAGATACTACACCTAAGATTTTGTTTAGGAAAAAAAGAGATGCAGCAAGTGCTGCAATGATTACTAGGGGTGCTGTTATTATAAAGGCCACTATTATTTTTAATGATAGTAATTTCAAAAGAAACCTGTTTGTTACTTTAATTAGATTATTGAATCCAATATCCTGCTTTTTAATAGCTAAAGCAATTATTGCATAAGACATGCAGGAAAAATAAAAAGAGCCAAGTATAGCTATAAGAAGGATAATAACCAGCATAACAACATTTTTGACATTCAAAAATTGTTTATATCTAACCCAGTCATATCCTTTCTCTTCAAGATATTCACCTAATTCTTGATTGTAGGTTGAACTACTAGAATCCTTTCCTAAATAATTGACCAACTCTTTGTTATAATCTTCTTCTCCTATATTCTCAAGACCCAGTAAATAATCTGTTTTTTGTTTGTCAAACTCCGTACTGACAGAGGAAAGTTCTTTTAACAAAGGAATTAAACCAGATAAATTCAAAAATAAGAAAAGCAGTATCAAAAGGAGGAGAATAGCGCAGAATACAGGGATTATGATTTTTTTATGATGCATTAATAGGTTATAACTATCACCAAAATCTTTTTTTATATCAACCATTTATTGCCTTCTCCGGCGAAGTAAGTATTTAAATTTAACGGAAATAATATAGGGCTGCTCTACGGGACCATTCCGACCATAAAGCTTATAAATAATTAATATCTTCTAATTTTAGTACTCACTTAAAACCCGTTTTCTTAGGGGGAACCCTCCCTTTTCCGACGAGAAATAGCTTCTGGAGTATAGAAAAATATATTAAGTAGTAATGATTTCTTAAAAGATGACGCGATTTATTGTTGTTTCAGGAGGAGTTATTTCTGGCGTAGGTAAAGGAGTCACAACTGCCGCTATAGGGAAAATTCTGAAGGGATATGGCTACAAAGTCACAGCAATAAAGATCGATCCTTACCTTAATTATGACGCAGGTACTTTGCGCCCTACTGAGCATGGCGAAGTCTGGGTTACTGATGATGGTGGAGAAATAGATCAGGATTTAGGAAATTATGAACGCTTCCTAAATATTTCAATACCAAAAAAGAATAATATAACAACGGGCCAGATTTATAAAACAGTAATTGACAAAGAGAGGAAAGGAGAATTTCTTGGCAAAACAGTTCAGTTTATTCCACATATACCAGATGAGATTATTAGAAGAGTCAAAGAATCCGGCAGAGGTTATGATTTTGCGCTGGTTGAGATTGGAGGTACAATAGGCGACTTCGAAAACATTGCATTCTTATTTGCAATGAAAAAATTGGAAAGGGAGATAGGAAAGGAAAACATGATTTATGTTCTTGTAAGCTATCTTCCAGTTCCAGGGCATATTGGAGAGATGAAAACAAAGCCCACGCAGCAGGCAATAAGAATGCTGTCCGAGACCGGGATATTTCCTGATTTTATTATCTGCAGGGCAAATAAGCCTTTGGATGATGTAAGGAAGAAGAAGATTGAAACATATGCTAATATTCCCTCAGATTATGTCATATCTGAGCCTGATATCGATACTATCTACAGGGTTCCTCTTGATTTGGAAAAAGAGAATCTCGGCCTTAAGATATTAGCCGAATTAAGGATGAAACTCAAAAAACAACCTCAATTCAATGAGTGGGAAAAACTTGTTGAGAAGATTGCAAATCCAAAAAATAAAGTGAAAATAGCGATGGTAGGAAAATATGTGGATATTGGAAGCTTCACATTAAAGGATTCATATATAAGTATAAATGAGTCGTTGATTCATGCAGGAGCTAATTTAGACGTTAAAGTAGATATAGATTGGATCGATGCAAAGAAGCTTGAGAATGGTAATGTTAAAGAACTCCTAAAAGATTACAGAGGTATAATAATCCCTGGCGGCTTTGGTGCTTTAGGTGTAGAGGGCAAGATTAATGCTATTAGATACACAAGAGAGAATAATGTTCCTTTCTTGGGATTATGCTATGGGTTGCAGCTTGCAATAGTTGAGTTTGCAAGAAATGTATGTAATATGAAGGATGCAAACACAACAGAGAATGATAAGAAAACAAAATATCCTGTGATAGATGTATTGCCTGCACAGAAAGAGATTCTGGAAAAGCATGAATATGGGGGAACAATGCGTTTGGGTGCATATGCTGCAAAACTAGAAGAAAATACCAGAGTATATCAGCTCTATAAAGAAACAGGAAGATTAAAAGAAGATAAAGAAATAGTTGAAAAACTAATTAGAGACAAAAAACAAAGATTTAGGGTAGGTAAAATTAAGGGTGATAATGTTGTTATTGAAAGACACCGTCATAGATATGAGATAAATCCTAAGTTTATTGATAAATTGAAAGAGAAAGGATTGGTGTTTTCAGGGCACCATATCAGAGAAGATGGTACAAAGCTGATGGAATTTATTGAATTGCTTGATTATAGATTCTTTGTGGCAACACAAGGACATCCTGAGTTCAAGTCTTCTTTAGAAAAACCTCATCCGTTGTTTTACGGATTTGTGAGAGCTTGTATAAAATGATAGCAGTAATAGATTATGGAGCAGGCAACCTAAAATCAATAACAAATGCTTTAGATTTTCTTAATGTTAAATATGAAGTTACTGATAAAGCAAAAGATATAGAAAAAGCAGATAAAATTATTTTTCCTGGTGTTGGTTCTTTTGGTGATTGTATAAAATCATTGAGAAAGAAGAACTTATTAAAAATATTAAAGGATGAGATTAATAAAAAACCATACTTAGGTATATGTCTGGGCCTTCAAGTGTTGTTTGAAAATTCAGAGGAGAGTCCTAAAGTAAAGGGCCTTTCAATATTCAAAGGGAAATGCAAGAAATTTAAAAATAAAAATTTAAAGGTACCTCAGATTGGGTGGAATTCAATTTCCATTAATAAGAAATCATTATTATTAAAAAATATAAAAGACAATTCTTATTTTTATTTTGTGCACTCTTATTATATTAATGCGAAGGATGAAGGTATAATATTAACAAAAACAAATTATGGGATTGATTTTGTAAGTGCTATAGAGAAAGATAATATTTTTGGAGTGCAGTTTCATCCTGAACGAAGTGGTGTTATCGGATTGAAGGTTTTGGAAAATTTTGTTAGATTAAAATGTTAGCCAAAAGAATAATTCCATGTATGGATATTAAAGATGGGAAGGTTGTAAAGGGAGTACATTTTGTTAATATTAAAGATGCTGGTAATCCAGTTGAATTAGCTGAAGAGTACAACAGACAAGGTGCGGATGAGCTTGTTTTTTTGGATATAACAGCATCGCATGAAAAGAGGAAAACTACTGTTGATTTAGTTAAGAAAGTGGCTAAAGAGATATTTATTCCCTTTACTGTTGGTGGTGGGATAGCAACAATCAATGATATAAGAACTATATTGAATGCAGGAGCAGATAAAGTAAGTGTTAACACAGCACCTATTGAGAATCCTAACTTTATAAAACAAGGAGCAGAGAAATTCGGCAGTCAATGCATTGTTCTAGCTATAGATGCAAGAAGAAACAACAAAATGCCTAGCAAATATGAGGTAGTGATATATGGGGGAAGAAAACCAACTGGAATAGATGCTTTAGAGTGGGCAAAAAAAGGAGAAAATTTAGGAGCAGGGGAAATATTACTAACATCTATGGAAAGGGACGGTACTAAACTAGGTTTTGATTTACCCATTACTAAAAAAATAAGTGAAGCAGTAAATATTCCACTTATAGCTTCTGGTGGAGGGGGTAAACTAGAACATTTCTTAAGAGCATTTACAGAAGGAAAGGCAGATGCAGCATTAGCAGCTTCGATATTTCATTATGGCGAATGTAAAGTTAAAGATATTAAGGATTATTTAAAGAAGAATAAGGTAGTAGTTAGAGAATAGAATTAACAAAACCTTTATATATACACCAAAATCTTTCTATTTTGAGAAAAAATGGGTGGGGTTGATATTGAAACAATACCAATTAAGAGTATGTCTGATTCTGATATACAGAACTTTATAAAGAAGAATTCTCTGGCGTTAAAGGTAGATGAATGTAAGAAGATTGCTGAGTTGATTGGTCGTAACCCAACATTAACAGAGCTTCATATGTTTAATATTGAATGGAGTGAGCATTGCAGCTATAAATCAAGTAAGGAAACTTTGAATTTATTACCTACTTCTGGGCCTACAGTCATCCAGGGGCCTAAAGAGGATGCAGGCATTATAAGATTTGCAAATGTTGATGGAGAGCAGTATGGTATTGTAATAGCACATGAATCCCATAATCATCCTAGTCAGGTAGTTCCTTATGAAGGTGCAGCAACTGGTATTGGGGGCATAGTAAGGGATGTTTTATGTATGGGTGCAAGAATCATTGCAACAGCAGATCCATTAAGATTTGGTGATGTTAATGGGAATAAGAAGAATTATGTAAAGTATATTGCGAATTCTGTTGTTGATGGCATTTCAGGGTATGGAAATCCAATTGGTATTCCTAATTTAGCAGGAGATGTTTATTTTAACTCAAGCTTTGATGATAATTGTTTGGTGAATGTTGTAAGTTTGGGGTTAATCAAGGAAAAAGATATAATTCACTCTGCTGCTCCTAAGAATGCGGAAGAGTATGATATTGTTATTGTTGGAAAGGCAACTGATAATTCAGGTTTTGGGGGTGCGGCTTTTGCTTCACTTGTTTTAAATGAGGAAGAAGAAGAATATAATAAAGGTGCTGTTCAGGTTCCAGATCCTTTTTTAAAGAATGTTTTGATAAGAGCAACAGAGGCTGTGTTTAAAGAAGCTAGGAAAAAAGGTATTAAGCTTGGGTTTAAGGACATGGGGGCTGGGGGTATAATGTGTGCCAGCTCTGAGTTATGTGAATCAGGTGGGTTTGGAGCAGACATTGATATAGATAAGATTCATGTTTCTATGGAGAACTTGCCCCCATATATTACTGCATGCGGTGAGACACAAGAAAGGTTTACATGGATAAGCCCTCCTGAGTTTACTAAAACAATTTTGAAGATATATAATAAGGATTTTGAACTGCCAATGGTTGCAGAAGGTGCTCAAGCAAAAGTAATTGGTAATGTTACAAAAGCGACTGATTATATCTTAAGACATGAAGGCAAGATTGTTTGTAATGTTCCTGTAAAGATTCTTACAAAAGGAGTTAAATATGAAAGAGGGAAAAAAGAATTAAAGAGAAACTATAAAGAACCTTCTTTGAAGGAGCCCAAGGATTATAGCAAGGTTGCATTACAGGTTTTATCCAATCCGAATGTTGCTTCAAAAGCACCGATTTACAAACATTATGATACAGAAGTTCAAGGTTTAGCAGTGATAAGACCAGGGGAAGCAGATGCTGGTGTTCAGGCACCAATTCCTGGAAATAAAGCAGCGTATGCTTTGTCTGTTGATCATAATCCTCTATATTCAAGAATTAATCCATATTTGGGTGGTGTGAATGCAGTTGCAGAAGCTATGAGGAATGTTGCTGCAGTTGGGGCTGTGCCTTATGGGATGACAGACTGCCTGAATTTTGGCAATCCTGAAGTTCCAGAAGCGTTTAATGATTTTGTTGAATCAGTTAAGGGAATAGCAGATGCTTCTAAGAAATTATGCTGGAAAGATGATGGGAAAAGTGCAGTTCCATTTGTTTCTGGGAATGTAAGCTTTTATAATGAAAGTGTTACGGGCAAGCAGGTTGATCCTTCTCCTGTAATTGCTTGTGTTGGTTATATGGAAGATTATACTAAAGCAATAACAATGAAACTGAAGAATGTAGATTCTAGCTTATTCTTAGTTGGAGAGAGAAAGGATGAATTAGGGGGAAGTGTTTATTATTCTCTTAATAATGAGATAGGGGCAAATGTTCCTAAGATTGATTTTGAGAAAGAGAAAGGCATGATTTATGCTGTTATTGATTGTATTGATAATGGGTTGTTGTTGAGCTGCCATGATATTTCAGATGGTGGTTTATTGACTACAATAAGTGAGATGATTTTAGGAGGAGAGGCTGATGGGATAATAGGAGCTGAAATTAATCTGGATTTTAGTGATTTAAGTACAGATAAGGTATTGTTTTCTGAAAGCTCTGGATTTGTTTTTGAAATTAATGAGAAAAATATTGGTAAGGTTAAATCAGTATTTGAAAATTACGGATTAAAAATAATTAATATTGGGAAAACCAATGGTAATAAATCATTAATAATCAATAGAGAGGATAAAAAGATAATAAACTTATCGATTGAGGATTTGAGAAAGGCTTGGACAACTGGTTTAGTGGAGGCTATGAGATGAGCAAGGTAGCAGTAATATTATTTCCAGGAACCAACTGTGAGAATGAAACATACAGGGCTGTAAAGGCAGTTGGTATGGGGGCAGATATTGTCAGATGGAACGATATTAAGAATCTTGATTCTTATGATGGGTATATCTTGCCTGGTGGCTGGAGTTATGAGGACAGGATAAGAGCAGGAGTAATATCTGCACAGGATCCAATAATGGATATGATTAAAGATGAAGCTAAGGAAGGCAAGGTTGTTTTAGGTATATGTAATGGCTGCCAGATTTTGGTTGAATCAGGTATTATTCCTGGTTTAAAGGATAAGGTGCAGATGGCATTGGCACCAAACATAAATCCTTTTGTTTCTGGGTTTTATTGTACATGGATTAAGATAAAGAATGCTGCGAAAAGAGCAACAGCTTTTAATATTACGATGGATAAAGATGAGATAATTCCAATTCCAATTGCACATGCAGAAGGAAGGTTTACAACAAAAGACAAAGCTTTGATTCAGGAGTTGATTAAGAATGATCAGTTATTGTTTAGGTATTGTGATGATATAGGTAATATTGCAGATAAGTTTCCTGTTAATCCTAATGGCTCGATGATAAATATTGCAGGAGTTTGTAATAAGAAAGGCAATGTTTTAGCGATGATGCCACATCCTGAAAGAACTGCTTGGATGAGACAGGTTCCTGGTATGCATACTGATGGTGAAGCTAAGGGTCCTGGAGCTAAGATATTTGAATCTATAAAGGAGTATTTGAAAAAATGAATTCAGTAGAGTTATTTGTTGGATTGAAAATACCAGATACAATAGCTATAACTACATTCCATACTATTGAGAAGATGGGCTATAGGGAGGTTAAGAAAGTAAAGAGAGAAGTTTATTATAAGTTTAATGTTGAAGGTGATGCTGAGAAATTTACTGGAAAAATTGGGAAGATAGATATTTTAGTTAATGCAAATAAGAATAAGTTTAGTAATTCTATTGAGAAGGAGGAAAATACAGTTTGTGTTTTAGTTAAGGATATTGATGATAAATGCGAAGGGTTACTACATACACTTAAGGAAAGGTTGGGGTTAAGCGAGATAAAACAGATGGAAAAGGGTATTTTGTGGACTTTGTATATTGATTCTGATAAAAAAGAAGAGATTGCGAGAGAGATTGGAGATAGATTGCTACATAATGAGCACTACCAAGAGATTCAAAAGATTTAAAAATAAAGAAGTATTCTTTTTAATATGTTGCTGGTAATAAATTTTGGAGGACAGTATTGTCATCTTATTTCTAAGCGTGTTAGAGACTTTGGTGTTTATTGTGAGATTCTGCCTTATAATGCCTCTCTGAAGGAGATTAAGAAATTAAAACCTAGTGGAATTATACTATCCGGGGGGCCTTCTTCTATCTATGATAAGGATGCTCCAATATCTAAGAAAGGGTTGTTGAGATTAGGTATTCCTGTATTGGGGATATGTTATGGTCAGCAGTTGATAGGAAAACAATTAGATGGAAAAGTTGTACCTAATAAAATAAAGGAATACGGTAAAAAAACACTGAAAATACTTTTGAATTTGAAGAATTCTAAAGGTTTTAAAGAGCAAAGCTCTTTAAACCGTTTAGAAAAGCAAAGCTTTTCGAAAAGCTTAGAAAATCCGAAGAATTTTCAAAGCAAGAAGAATAAACTATTCAAAGGATTGAAAAACAAAGAGATTGTCTGGATGTCTCATGGGGATGCTGTTGAAGAGCTTCCTAAAGGATTTGTAAACCTGGCTTATACTGATTCCTGTAAAAATGCTGCTATTGGAAATTTTGAAAAGAATATATATGGTGTTCAGTTTCATCCTGAGGTTACTCATACGCCTAAAGGTAATCAAATTCTAAAGAACTTTGTTTTTAATATATGCAAAGCCAAGAAAGATTTTAATGTGAAAGATTTAGCCAAGCAATTGGTAAAAGATATCAAGGAAAAGGTTGGAAAGAATCATGTCATTATGGGGATTTCAGGAGGGGTAGATTCAACAGTAGCTGCAACATTGATTAACAGGGCTGTTGGGGGAAGGTTACATGGAATATTTATTGATCATGGCCTTTGCAGAAAGAATGAAATGAAGATTGTTAAAGAAAGGTATGATAAATTAGGTCTGAATATGAAATATGTTGATGCTTCTGAATTATTTCTTGAAAAATTAAGGGGTGTGAGTGATCCTGAGAAGAAAAGGAAGATTATTGGTAAGACATTTATTGAGGTTTTTGATAAAGAAGCAAAAATATTAGAAGAGAAATACGAGAAAATTAAATTTTTAGCCCAAGGCACTATATATCCTGACAGGGTAGAATCTGCACAGCCTTCTAAACAGGCTGATAAGATCAAGAGCCATCATAATGTTGTTTTGCCAAAGAAGATGAAACTAAAGGTTCTAGAGCCATTAAAGGATTTTTACAAAGATGGTGTTCGTAGGTTAGGAAAAGAGGTTGGAGTTCCTAACGAACTATTGAACAGGCATCCTTTTCCTGGGCCTGGGTTAGCTGTAAGGATTTTAGGAGAGGTAACTGTTGATAGAGTCAAGATACTGCAGGAAGCAGACCATATCTTTATTTTAGAGCTTAAGAAGAATAAGCTCTATCATAAAGTATGGCAGGCATTTGCTGTTTTACTGCCACTAAAAACAGTTGGTGTGATGGGAGATTCAAGAACATACGAGAATATTATCAGTTTGAGGGCAGTTACTAGTGTAGATGCAATGACTGCTGACTGGGCAAAACTGCCTTATTCTTTTTTAGAAAAGGTTTCTAATCGTATAGTAAACGAGGTTAAGGGTGTTAATAGGATTGTGTTTGATATAACTCAGAAGCCTCCTGGAACTATTGAGTATGAATAACTATTCGACAAAGATTAAATCATCCGGCCAGTCTTCCTTTAGTTTTCCTTTTTCCATATTTAACATAGGGATATAATTATGGAATATTCTTATAGGATCACTAAGCCTTATTGTTTGGATTTTTATTATAGAAGTATTGCCGTGATTCTTTCTTAATGCCGGTATAATCACTTTATTAAAATTTTCAAAAATATTATCATCTGTTTCTCCTTCCAATAACATGACTAAAGCAACATGACCATCTACTTCAGCGATATGGCTTTCATATACATACTTCATATAATCTGTCTTTACCTTTTCCTCTTCTTTTATTTCTTTTATTATTTGAGTTTTTGGAATCCCAATTTTAAATTTAATAATATAAAGATGTCTTGCTCCAAATCTTCCTGTACCATTTTTCCCTGTATTTAGTTGAACATAGTAATTCAACAATCCCTGTTCCTCTAATATCTTTCTTTTTCTATTTACTGTTCTTATAGGAACTTTTGTGTTTTTGCCTATTTGATTATCTGAAATTCTTGGATTCTTAATTAATTCTCTTATTATTCTTATCTCTTGTTCATCCAGTTGGCGCATTTGTGACATTAATCTAGGAAATATTCAAATACTTATAAACTTTTTGATGTTTTTTTGTCATAAATATGCCATAAAACAGCAGTTAATCATATAAATATAGCAAGATTACTTCTATCTAAACTTTGGAGGGGTAAAAATGAATTATAGTCGAAAAGGGGCATCGCCGGCTGTCGGTGCCAGAAATAGAACAGCAGATGATGTAAATCCAATTAGTGGTTTATGTGGGGTTTGTTTAGAAAGTTGTATTGGGTTATGTGAAGTTGGTAAATCAGCAGTGGAGGGTCCTGGAACCATATATCCTCAACCATTTGGTGATGTAACTGCTGCTTCTGTGAAAGCATATCCTGTTGATTGGGGAGATTTTAATATATTAGGAACACCAGTAGGTGCTAATGGAATAGAAGCAGATTCTGATAAAGCCATATTTCCAAATGTTAAGGTTGAGGTTAGATTAGGTTATAGGGATGATAAGGGAGGAATTATGTTAAGGCTACCTACAACAATTCCAGGTTTAGGTTCTACAGATGTAGCAAAAAAGAATTGGAAAGCATTAGCAGCAGGTGCTGCTCTTTATGGTGTATTGTTAACAGTTGGGGAAAATGTTGTAGGAATGGATGAAAATGCTGAATTTACTAATGGAAGGGTCACTAAAGCTCCTGGTCTAGATAAGAGAATAGAAGCTTATAAAAGATGGCAACAAGATGGTTATGGTGCAATTATTGTGCAGGAAAATGTTGAAGATAACAGATTGGGTGTTTTGGAATATGCTATTAAAAAAGGTGTTGATGGTGTTGAGCTAAAATGGGGGCAGGGAGCTAAAGATATTGGTGGAGAGGTTAAGATAAGAGACCTCGAAAAGGCACAGATGTTAAAAGAAAGAGGATATATTGTATTGCAGGATCCAACAGACCCAGAAGTTATTGATGCCTTTAATAAAAAAGCCTTTAAAGAGTTTGAAAGACATTCTAGGTTAGGTATGGTTTCAGAAGAAGCATTTGCAGAAAGAGTCAAGGAAGTAAGGGATGCAGGCGCAGAGTATGTTTTCTTAAAAACAGGTGCTTATAGATTTGAGGACTTAGCAAGAGCTGTTGCATACAGTTCAAAGTATGGAATTGATGTACTTACTATTGATGCAGCAGGTGGTGGTACTGGCATGTCACCATGGAGAATGATGAATGAGTGGGGTACTCCACCAATTGAAACATTCCAGAAAGCATATGAATACACAAAAAGATTAGCAGAAAAAGGAAAACATGTTCCTGATTTAGTGTTTGCAGGAGGATTCTCTTTAGAAGACCATATATTTAAGGGACTAGCTTTTGGTGAGCCATATGTTAAAGCAATAGGAATGGCAAGAGCACCTTTAACTGCAGTGATGTCGAGTTCTGCACTATGGAGGGGGATTCATTTAGACAGTAAGCAAAATTTAATAGATAAATATGGAAGAGAAAAAGATGAGATATTTTTTGGTGCTGCTAAAGTCAAAAGCATAGTTGGAGGCGAATTTAAGGATGTACCAGCAGGAGCATTAGGTGTATTCACCTATTACATGAGACTACAACAGGGTCTACAGCAGTTAATGGCAGGAGCAAGAAAATTTAATTTAGCAAAAGAAGGAGCAAGACCCGACAGAAATGACTTAGTTGCTTTAACAAAAGATGCTACAGATATAACAGGGATACCATTTATAATGGATCATGATAAAGAGGCTGCTGAAAAAATATTGAGAGATATTTAAATAATTTCCTTTCTTTTCAAAATGAATCAAGATTTAACTAGCGATAGCTCTATTAGAGATATTGTAGAAGATGCAATAAAATTCTGTCAAGCAAATTATAATAGAAATGAAGACGAGATAGTAGAATTATTAAAAGAAGATGACAAAGAGGTTAATACTGCATTCAGATGTTATATAGCAGAGAGAATTGCAGAGTATTTCGCTCTTCATGAAATAAATGTCATAGCCGCCTATCTTTTCGGTTCATTGGTTAATGAAAAAAGAACAGTATATTGTTCTGATATTGATATTATTTTAAATGTTGATGAGAAAAGAAAAGAATATTCAGATTTAATTAAAAAAACCGGGAATCAATTAACAAAAGAAATAGCAAGGAAAATAGGAAAGCCCTTTGATAAGGATTTTAATATATTAGATGTTAAGCCAGTAACACAAGAAGATATTGATAACAAAAGAGTTTTTGCTTGTTTAATAAATTCAATATATGATCCAGCTTATAAGATATATCCTAAATAATAAAGAAATTAGATCTAATTCTTTAACCAAAACATTTAGATTATCACTCTGAAATATTTCTGCGCTGGAAAGAATCAGGTTAAGACCTGAAGATTATGTAACTAAGCTTGTGGATCATCCTGGATACAAATTTAGAGTGGGTGATTATAGAGTTGTTTATGACGTTACGCAGAAGCCTCTTGGAACTATTGAGTATGAATAAAAATAAGCTTGTCATTTGCTTTTCCAACAAAAGGGAAATATTATTATTTTTAGAATTATATTTTAAAATAACGTGTGTATTAAGCTTTAGTCGATTCTTGTTCTAGCTCTCTATTTATATTCTGTATTACAAAACATTTATAAACAAATAAGTTTTTTCAGTTTTAGGACTCAGTTAAAAACCGTTTTCTTAGGGGGAACCCTCCCTTTTCCGACGAGAAATAGCTTCTGGAGTATAGAAAAATATATTAATAAGTTATGACTTACTCTTTTTTTTAATGAACAACAAGACTTCATTAAAAGGTAATTCTTCTGATAAACTAAATGGAGTACTTGCATTAAGGGATGGGACAGTATTTGAAGGTATTGGTTTTGGAGCAACTAAAGAGGTAGCTGGAGAGGTTGTTTTTAATACTTCTTTGGTTGGCTATGAGGAATCATTAACAGATGCTTCTTATAAGGGGCAGATATTAACTTTGACTTATCCTTTGATTGGGAACTATGGTGTTCGTAAAAAGAATTTTGAATCAGATAAGGTACAAGTTGAAGGTTTTGTTGTTAGAGAGTATCAGGATTTTTATTCTCATAGAGGCGCTGCAAAAAGCATTTCAAAGTTTTTGAAAGAATTTGATATTCCAGGGATAAGCAGTATTGATACAAGGATGCTTACAAAGAAGATAAGGGAGCATGGTGTAATAAATGGGGCGTTAGTAACTTCAAAGGATAAGATTAATACAGAAGATGTTCTTGAGAAAGCAAAGAAACTTGAGGATTATTCTTCAATTGATTTATTGCCAAAGGTTTCTGTGAAAAAGCCTGAGTTTATTGATGCTAAAGGAAAAAAGACAATTGCAATGATAGATACTGGTGTTAAGCTAAGTATAATCAGGAATTTTGTTAAAAGAAAGGTTAATGTTTACAGGCTGCCCTATAATACAAAGCCCCAGGAAGTTGTTGATCTAAAGGTTAATGGTTTGTTTATGGCAAATGGCCCAGGAGATCCAGAAAGGGCGGTTGATGCTATAAATCTTGTTAAGGAGTTACAATCTGAATTGCCAATAACTGGAATTTGTTTAGGTAACCAGATAGTTGCTTTGGGTCTAGGTGGGAAAACGTACAAGTTGAAGTTTGGGCATAGAGGAACAAACCAACCTGTTAAGAGTCTATCTGAGAATAAAGTGTATATCACTTCACAGAATCATGGTTTTGCAGTTGATAAAGATAGTTTAGATGGAAGTGGATTAGAAGTTAGCTATGTTAACCTAAACGATGGAAGTGTTGAAGGAATGCAGCATAAGAAACTTCCAATACAAACAGTACAGATGCATCCTGAGGCTAATCCAGGACCTTGGGATATTGAGAATATTTTTGATAAGTTTGTGAAGGATTTGAAATAAGAAAATGCCAAACAGGAAAAATAAGATTTATTGTACCCAATACATTAAGCAAAGCTTAATGTTTTCCTATGTTGTTTAGCAAAGCAAAATGCCAAAAAGAACCGATTTAAAAAAAATCATGGTAATCGGCTCTGGACCTATTGTAATAGGCCAAGCCGCAGAGTTTGACTACTCAGGTTGCCAGGCATGCAAAGCTCTTCGGGAGGAGGGCTATAAAGTTGTTTTGGTTAACTCAAATCCTGCTACTATCATGACTGACCCTGATATGGCTGATGCAATCTATATTGAGCCATTGAATGTTGAGATTCTTATTCAAATAATACGAAAGGAGAGGCCAGATGGCTTATTGCCTACATTAGGTGGGCAGACTGGTTTGAATCTTGCTGAAGAGCTTCATAAAAGCGGTATTTTGAAAGAATGTAATGTTGAGGTTTTAGGAACATCGATTAAGGCAATAGAAGATGGTGAAGATAGAGAAAAATTCAAGCAATTAATGAAAGATATTGGCGAGCCAATACCAAAAAGTGCTACTGTTAATACATTAGAAGGGGCAAAGAATTATGTTAAGAAGATAGGATTTCCTGTTGTTATAAGGCCTGCTTATACATTGGGGGGAACTGGAGGCGGAATTGCAACTAATGAAGGAGAATTTGAGAGATATGTACAATCAGGACTTCAGCAAAGCATGATTAATCAGATACTTATAGAGGAAGCAATCCTAGGTGTAGATGGGTGGGGTGAGTTTGAGATGGAAGTTATGCGTGACAAAAACGATAATTGTATTATTATCTGTCCAATGGAAAACTTCGATCCAATGGGAATACATACTGGAGAAAGTATTGTTATTGCACCTACACAAACATTAAATGATCATGATTTTCAGACTTTGAGGACATCTGCTATAAAGATAATTCGTGCTTTAAAGGTGGAAGGTGGCTGTAACATACAATTTGCTCTTAATTATAATACAGGTGAGTATAACATTGTTGAGGTTAATCCTCGTGTTTCAAGATCTTCCGCTTTGGCTTCCAAAGCAACTGGCTATCCAATAGCAAGGATAGCTGCTAAGATAGCTATAGGCATGACATTAGACGAAATACCAAATGATGTTACTAAAGAAACAAAAGCATGTTTTGAGCCAACAATTGATTATGTTGTAATAAAGATTCCTCGGTGGCCTTTTGACAAATTTGAAACAGCTGATAAAAGGATAGGTACTCAGATGAAGTCAACTGGCGAGACAATGGCTATCGGCCGTACTTTCGAGGAGGCATTGCAGAAAGCTATTAGATCATTAGAGGTTGGAAGATTTGGTTTAGGCCATGATCCCAAGGATAAGATTTGCACAGATAAGGATGAGATAATCCAGAACATTAAGGTGCCTACTCATAAGCGTATGATGTATATAAGGGATGCTTTCAAGATTGGAATGACACCTGTTGAGATTCATAAGATAAGTGGTATTAACCAGTGGTTTTTAGAGAAAGTAAAAAATGTTTATGATATTGGAGAGAAGATAGAGTTTACTAAGGAATCTGTTTTAGATGCAAAGAAGAATGGTTTTTCAGATATACAGATTGCAGGCATTACTAAAAAGACAGAGGAAGAGGTAAGGAAATTCAGGATAAAAAATAATATAATTCCAACCTACAAGATGGTTGACACATGTGCAGCAGAGTTTAAGGCTTATACGCCTTACTTATATTCAACCTATGAAAGAGAAGATGAGTCTTCTCCTTCTTCTAATAAGAAAAAGGTGATTATTATAGGTGGAGGTCCAATAAGAATAGGCCAGGGAATAGAGTTTGACTATGCGTGTGTGCATAGTGTTTTTGCACTTCGTGATGAAGGTTACGAAGCTATAATAATAAATAATAATCCTGAAACTGTCTCAACAGATTTTGATACCTCAGATAAGCTGTATTTTGAGCCTTTAACCTATGAAGATGTTTTAAACATAATAGAAAGAGAAAGCCCACTTGGGGTTATATTGCAGTTTGGTGGACAGACACCGATTAATATGGCAATGAAGCTGCAAAAAGCAGGCGTTAATATCCTGGGTACACAGCCAGAAAGCATTGATACTGCAGAGAATAGGAAAAAATTCGGGCAGATATTAGATAAGCTAAAGATTCCTTCAGCAGAATGGGGAACTGCTTTTTCTTTTGAAGAAGCTTTGAAGATTGCCAATAAAATTGGTTATCCTGTTTTAGTGCGTCCATCTTATGTTTTAGGCGGCAGAGCTATGCGGATTGTTGATAGTGATGATGAGTTAAAGAGCTATATGGAAGAGGCTGTTGATGTCAGCCAGGAACATCCTGTGCTGATTGATAAGTATTTAGCGAATGCTATAGAGCTGGATGTGGATGCACTTTGTGATGGAAAGGATGTTTTTATTGCTGCAATAATGGAGCACATTGAGGAAGCAGGGATTCATTCCGGTGATTCTGCATGCGTAATCCCTCCCCAAAATATATCTCCCGATATAAAGGATAAAGTAATTGATTATACCAAAAGATTGGCTTTGGAGTTAAAGACTATTGGATTGATTAATATGCAGATGGCTGTTAAGGATAATGTGGTGTATATCCTGGAAGCAAATCCTCGGGCTTCAAGAACTGTCCCTTATGTAAGCAAAAGCATAGGTATTCCCCTTGCTAAGATGGCGACAAGGATAATGCTTGGGCAGAGTTTGAAAGAGTTAAGGCTCAGGGAGTACAAAGAACCAAAGTTTGTTTCTGTTAAAGAGGTAGTCTTCCCGTTCCTGAAATTAAAAGGGGTTGATCCTGTTTTAGGCCCGGAGATGCAGTCAACCGGGGAGGTTATGGGTATTGACGAAAATTTTGATAAGGCATTTTTCAAGGCACAGGCTGCTGCTGGCGCCAAGCTTCCCTCCAGGGGGAATATCATTATGACAATTGGCCGGGACAAAGATAAGTTAGAAGCAGTTCCAACAGCTAAGGAGCTAAAGGAAATGGGCTTTTCACTTTATTGCACAAGAAGCACCTCTGATGTTTTTAAGCAGAATGGTGTTGAATCTGTACAGGTTCCCAAGATCAGAGAAGATACTTTAATTTTAGAAATGATGAAGAAAAAGGAGATACAATTAGTGATTAATATACATCGCGGCAGTCATCCAAAAAGTGATTCTGCCCTGCTAAGGAGGAGGTGTGTTGAATTAGATATTCCTTATATAACAACAATGACAGCTACAAAGGCTGCTCTAAAGGCAATTAAGGCTTTGGTTAATCATAAGATCTCTGTTAATAGTTTAGAAGATTATTATAATGGGTTTGGGAAAAAATAGAAAAGTATAAATAAAGTTAATTTTATTTTAAGAGCAACAGAGAAATAATTGGGGGTTGGGTAAAATGGCAAAGATAAAAGGTATAGACAAGGTGTTAATAATAGGCTCTGGCCCGATTGTTATTGGGCAGGCATGCGAGTTTGATTATTCAGGAACGCAAGCGTGTAAGGCATTAAGGGCTGCTGGCTACAAGATAGTTTTAGTTAATTCTAATCCTGCTACTATCATGACTGATCCAAAGATGGCTGATGCTACATATATTGAGCCATTGACAGTTGAGGTTATTGAAAAAATTATTGAAAAAGAGAAACCAGATGCATTACTTCCTAATCTTGGCGGACAGACTGGGTTAAATTTGTCTTCGGAGCTTTACAAAAGCGGGTTCTTAAAAAAACATAATGTTAGGATTATAGGTGTGCAGGCAGATGCTATTGAGAGAGGAGAAGACAGAATCGAGTTCAAGAAAACAATGAATAAATTAGGCATACCTTTGCCACTAAGCGATCCTGCTTACTCTGTAGAAGATGCTTTAAAGATTGCAAAGAAGTTAGGGTATCCTGTTGTTATAAGGCCTGCATATACAATGGGAGGTACAGGAGGAGGAATAGCATATAATGAGGAAGAATTAAAGGTAATTGGCAGCAGAGGAATTACTGCTTCTATGGTTGGGCAGATTTTGATAGAGGAAGCGGTTATTGGATGGGAAGAGCTTGAGCTAGAGGTTGTGAGGGACTCTAAAAATAATATGATAACTGTATGTTTTATAGAGAATGTTGATCCTATGGGTGTCCATACAGGTGATTCATTTTGCACTGCACCGATGCTTACTATATCAAAGGAATTGCAGAAGAGAATGCAGGATTATTCCTATAAGATTGTTGAGGCAATAGGTGTTATTGGGGGGACAAATATACAATGGGCGCATAACCCTAAAGATGGCAAGTTAGTTATTATTGAGATTAATCCAAGAACATCAAGGAGTTCTGCACTTGCTTCGAAAGCCACTGGGTTTCCTATTGCTTTGGTGTCAGCCAAGCTTGCCGGCGGCTTGACTCTTGAGGATATCCCTTACTGGCGGAAAGGAACTTTAGATAAGTATGCACCTTATGGTGATTATGTTGTTGTTAAGTTCTCAAGATGGGCATTTGAAAAATTCAAAGGAGCAGAAGATAAACTAGGTACACAAATGAAAGCTGTTGGTGAAGTGATGAGCATTGGCAAGAATTACAAGGAGGCATTTCAGAAAGCTATTCGCTCTTTGGAAAGGAAAAGATATGGATTAGGGTTTGCCAAGAATTTTAACAAACTTTCTCTTGATGATCTGAAGAAGCTTCTTGAGTATCCCTCCAGCGAGAGGCAGTTCATAATGTACGAGGCTATACGGAAGGGAATGAAAGTAGAGGAGCTTTATGAATTGACAAAGATAAAGCAATGGTTTATTGAGCAGATGAAGGAGCTTGTTGAGCTGGAAGAAAAGATTTTGAAATGCAAGGGTGTGGAGCTTCCTGATGAATTGTTAGTAAAAGCAAAGGAAGATGGATTTTCTGATAAGTACTTAAGCCAGCTTTTAGGTGTTTCTGAGAAAGAGATTAGAGATAAAAGAATTTCATTGGGGAAGGTTGAGGCATGGGAGCCTGTTAAGGTTAGCGGGGTAGAGGATGCGGCTTATTATTACTCCACATACAATGCTCCTGATAAGGTTAAGGTAAGTCCTAAAAAGAAAGTGATGGTTTTAGGTGGCGGGCCTAACAGGATTGGCCAGGGAATAGAGTTTGATTATACATGCGTGCATGCGGCATTTACATTAAGGGAAGAGGGCTATGAATCAATAATGGTAAACTGTAATCCTGAAACTGTTTCGACAGATTATGATACATCTGACAAGCTTTATTTTGAACCTTTAACTGTTGAAGATGTGCTAAGTATATATAATAAAGAAAAGCCAATAGGTGCAATAGTCCAGTTTGGAGGGCAGACACCTTTGAATATTGCGAAAGAGCTGGAGGATGCCGGAGTTAATATATTGGGAACTAGCCCTGAAAGCATAGACTTGGCAGAAGACAGGAAACGCTTTAAAGAGGTTATGATAAAACTGGGCATTCCCCAGCCAGAAAGCGGTACTGCAAAATCTTTAAAGGAGGCATTGGAGATTGCGAAAAAAATAGGTTATCCACTTATGGTAAGGCCTTCTTATGTTTTAGGTGGGAGAGGAATGGAAGTAGTGTATGATGATAAGATGTTAGCTGATTATGTTAATGCAGCAGTTGAGATGTCTCCTGAAAAACCAATTCTTATTGATAAATTCCTTGAGAATGCAATAGAAGCAGAGGTTGATGCTATATCTGATGGTGAGGATGTTGTTATTCCGAGCATTATGGAGCATATTGAGTTAGCTGGTGTTCATTCAGGTGATAGTGCATGTTCTATACCCCCAAGAACTATTCCTGCTGAGCATATCAAGACAATGGAAGAGTACAGCAAAAATATTGCAATAGAGCTAAAGGTTATAGGGCTTATCAACATACAGTATGCTATAGCTGATGATAAGGTGTATATATTAGAGGCAAACCCCCGTGCTTCCCGTACTGTTCCATTAGTATCTAAGGTAACTAATGTTTCAATGGCATCTATTGCAACAAAGGTTGTGGTAGGTGGTAAGTTGAAGGATATGAATATTACTAAGAAAAAATATTCTCATGTGGGGATTAAGGAATCAGTCTTTCCATTTAACATGCTGCCTGAAGTAGATCCTGTGTTGGGACCTGAAATGAGGTCAACTGGGGAAGTTTTAGGTATAGCAGATTCTTTTGGGTTGGCGTTTTTTAAAGCGCAGGAAGCTGCAAAACAGAGATTGCCTACTTCCGGGACTGCGTTGATTACAGTAGCTCCAAAAGAGCAGAACCAATCAGTTATTGATGCAGCAAAGATTTTGGTTGAGGTTGGTTTTAAGTTAAGAGCTACTGAAGGGACAAAAAAGTTTCTTGCTAAAAATGGTGTTGAGTCAGAGTTCATCAAGAAGATGCATGAAGGCAGGCCAAATATTCTTGATGCTGTGAATAATAAGGAAATAAACTTGGTTATAAACACACCTATTGGCAAAGACAGCAAGTACGATGATTCATATATCAGGAAGGCAGCTATTAAGCATGGAGTACCTTATATCACAACATCAGCAGCTGCAAAAGCTGCTGCCGAAGGCATCAAGGCGTATATTGAAAATCCTGGGAGTGTAAAGTCTTTGCAGGAATATCATAAAGAGATTAAGTGAAGATTATCTTTTGTTTGTTATTGGTGTTTATTAAGCCCACGATTTGGGACAGTTATTCTGGGAATTTAGGGGGTAGGGGGCTGAAAGAGGGAAATAAGGGGGTGGGTGTTCTGAGTTTTTTCTAAATGAAGATAATAAAAATAGTTTATTAAATGTTATAAAATCAAAGAGTTTATATAAGTAAGACCCTTATTAATGTAGATGGGACAAAAAAAATCAGAGAGCTTGGAAATCTACGATTTCGAACCCATCAAAGCTTTCAGCTTTGATATTTTTAAGCCCCAGTTTTTAACAAGGTAAAAATGGGACAACAAGAAGTTTATGATTTTTTAAAGGAAAATAGAAGAAAGTGGTTTACTTCAAAAGAGATAAGCCAAAAACTAAAAGTTTCTATAGGCTCAGTCACAACGAGCCTTAAAAAACTAAAACAGTGCAGACTTGCTCATTATAGGCTTGTTGATTCTAGATCTGCTGGAAGGAGTTCTTACCAATACTGCTTTAAAGAATAAGGCAAATGCAGCATTCATAGAAAGAGGCCAGTGGTATGTAAAAATTTCTTTTGTGATTCTAAAGAAGATGAATTTGAAAGTATGATTAAGAAAGTAAAATATGCTAAATTAATGGCTTGCCAATAGTATATCCAAATCTATTACTCCTTTCAGTTCGTTTCTATTAAACCTCTAGAAACCTTAAATCAGTTCTGGCGTGTGCTTTATGTAACTCATCATAATACTTTTCTGCTTGCTCAATACTCATAGCTTTTAATTCTTCAATTGTATGTTGTTTCATTTTTTCCTCCCCTGACTATGGAGAATGCACTTGTTGTTATTAACCTTTTGGAACTGGTGAGCAGTGATTTAATGGCGGGTTTGTTGGAGAGGAGCGACTTGAACGGAAAGAGACCGAAAACTTTATACAGGGTTGTTGGTTTATCATATATAGGTGTTTTCAATTGTTTTTATGTAAAGAGTGTGGGATGAAGTGCAGTTATGATTCAGAAGATGAAT
>SDBT01002087.1_pt1 | contig 35827 bp, 34 predicted proteins | sample 2277101 | NCBI WGS metagenome assembly SDBT01 (sample SAMN10404973, study PRJNA504765) | marine sediment metagenome | isolation source: marine sediment core GS10_PC15, 103 cmbsf | place: Arctic Ocean: Southern Knipovich Ridge | collected 2010 | reverse complement strand
TAATGAATTACCTCCTGATCAGGTTTCTCCTTCCTATACGCAAACATCCTATATGGCACCTTATACCTCACATAAGAGTACTAAAGAAGTACTTTCTGATGAGGAGATTCTTAATACTAAAGAAAGGAAGTTATGGGGTAATCTTGCTTCAATAGGATGGCCATTGTTAGGTTTTATTATAACAAATGGTTTAATTCTGGGGATTGTCATAATAATAATTCTAGCATTTCCTCTTTCTCAGGCACGTAATATAATTATGAATCCATTTTTTATGGTACTTGCAACATTAGCGACTTATGCATTGTTTATTCTTCCTGTATGGCTTGTAAAAAAATACCTACAAAATCCCACGCTAGAAAATCGATTGACTTTATTGGGTTTTACAACAAAAGGATACAGTCAAAAAATGATTATAAAAGAGGTTTTAATCGGAATTGGATTTGCCTTCATTGGCATATTATTAGTTGTAATTTCAAGCATAGGAATTCAATTATTATTAGAATTTTTCTTTAATGTGGGTTTTGTCAATGAATCTAGTGGAAATGCTGAGTCATTGGTAGCAGGGGTTGATGTTCTCGTCTTGATTCTTATGGTGATAATGATGTTAATAGTTGTTGGGCCGAGTGAAGAAATCATGTTTAGAGGTTATATGCAGCGCGGACTTGTTCGAAATTTAGGTGAAAAATGGGGGATTTTAATAACAGCAATCATCTTTGCTTCTTTACACTTAATAGGATTAATTATATTCATTTTTGAACCGTTTATACTCATGATCTTGTTCTTTTTGATGTTTGTCCCTTTTATCACGATATCATTGATGATTGGCTTAATGTATCGCTGGAGAAAAGAAAATTTAATCGCTGTCGTCGTTACACATGGTGTATATAACTCTATTACGTTAATTATAGTTTTTCTGTATTATTTTTATTCATAACCAAAATATTTATACTTCTTTTATTTTTAATGATTAATTTAAAGTTATTATGACCATCCTTGAAATTTTTAAATCTAAGGCTAATCTAAATGAAGCCCAAATAGGTATTGGCTTAGGACAATCAGAAGAGCAAAATCTTACGATTTTGGAGGCATGTTTGAAATTTTTGGAAGAATATAAATCAGAAATTTTAATATTTGGGAATGAAGTAGCCATTAATCATTTGAAAAACAACAAGGAATATATTGAAAACCATGAGCATATTGATTTAATCACCTCTAAACAGCCTGAACAGGAAATAATTAATTTTTTATCAAATAATATGATTAAAGCTATTGTAAGGGGAAGTTTGAGCTCATCTAAATTTCTTAAAAAACTTAAATTGGAGTTTAATATCTCAGAGGTAAACCGTTTAGCATTACTCGAAACTTATGACGGTTTTCAATTTTTCTATGGACCTGTGGGGATAGATGAGTGCAATAATATTGACAGCAAAATAATTTTCGTTAATAAAGCTATTAATGAATTGCAATCTCTAAATATTAAACCAAAAATCAGTATATTGAGCGGTGGTCGATTAGGGGACATTGGACGTGATCCTAAGGTCGATAAAACGATTAATATCGCTGAAGAAGTTGTTGAACATATAAGGAAAGAACATCCAAGTTTAGAAATAAATCATGATGAAATTCTTATTGAAAAAGCCATTTCTAACAAATCAAATGTAATTATAGCTCCCGATGGAGTATCAGGAAATTTAATCTATCGAACTCTAGTTCATTTGGGGGGAGGGAAGGCTTTTGGAGCTATTTATATGGATTTTAATAAAATAGTAATAGATACATCAAGAGTGGGTAAAATTTCGGAATTAGAAGGGGCCTTACTATTGGCTCTAGCTTTAGTGCGATAACTATGAGGAGGAAAGGTGCTCTTTATTAAAAAATGATGTTCAACTTCCTTTTCCAGAAAATAATACGGCCTATCCCCCCTAATAAGATAAAACCCAAAATTAATATAATATCATAACCAGGTATAGTTTTCTCAAGTAAAATAATTCTTACAAAACTCTCTCCATCCTCATCGATATATTCAATCACATTCGCTACTCCATCATCCCCATATGTTATATCTATCTCATATTTTATGTTTTCAACAGCAAGTTTCATTCTCAAAGTATCGTCATCAACACTTACATCAAAAAAATCATTATCATATTCGTCTCTAAATTCTTCTAGATAATCAATAATTGGATTAGGAATAATCCACAACTTCGCAAACGCTTCTAAGTTATTAATTTTGTCCGCTTGATCATCTGGATCTTTATAGACTTTTCTAGTTTTATAATCGTCAGGTCTATCCTCAAAGTCTCTTACATCACCAGTATAGTCCCAAAAAAAATAAAGCAACCTCCATTTTTCAGAAGTTTCTTCAATATGATCTATTTCAATTCTAGTTTGGTAATCCTCCTTAAAATCTGCACCTGTTAAAAAAACTTCCTCATAGATCTCACTGTCTAATTTCTCAATTTCCCATATAAAAGTATCGTTGTCATTAATTCCTAGAGTATATTCTAGCCCAACAACATTGACCGGGAAAAAAATATAACTGAATAAAAACAGAAGTGAGGCTAGTTTAAGAATAACAATTTTCTTCATCAAAACATATAAATTAATTTAAGTTTTTTAATCAAATTATAAAAAAAAAAAGGATATATATTATCCATTTATATATTTATTCATTATCAGGTCTGGTATCAGGTCCCTCAACTTCACCAATTGAGCCATCATCGCAATTAACTTCAACTTCCCAATATCCTTCGCTGTTTTTTACAATTACATCATAATAAGCATCATTGCTACCCTCATCTTCATCATTCTCCTTATTAGCAGAGATTGCATCTGCATCAAGAGCACCGGAACGTCTATTAATTTCTTCTTCTCCTAATCTCATGGCTTCATCTTTTGAGATATTATTCGCAGCTCTACCACTAACAACCCAATAGCTTCCCACAAAAAGAAGAATAAGTACCAAACTAGCAACAGCCAAAATTTTAGTTCTAGATTCCATTTTTCTAAATCACATTTTTTTTTTTTTTTTTTTGATTAAATTGTTTTCGTATATTAAATTTATACATTAATATTTAAATCTTTCTCTTGTTTATACATCTTACTCTTAGACTGTGTATAAAAAAAGAAAGCTTTGCTGCAAAAGAGTCCTGAGGCAGAAGGTGTATATTCTGAGAATATTTCCCTAATTATCGTTTTTTTATGACAATTATCACTATAACTATAGCTACTGCTGCTACGGCTATAACAACAGATGCCCACCACCACTCTGTGATCATACGTCCTTGTATCCCTTGTAATACCAATTCAATTACTGTATCTCCATCATAAGCTAAATTATAATACATGAGAATACCGTTATCATTGAACTGTGCAACAATCGTAATATCCTCTAAATCCTCTTCATCAAAATTTACTAAAATAAAGATTCCATTTTCTTTTTGCATGAAAAAATATTGAGAGGTAGTTACTTCTGCCCCCGCAGATTCATCATTACCATCAAAATCATCATCTAACTCGTCATCAACCTCATTAGCAACATTTCCCCATTTTACATTATCTGCTACAACAAATGGGATTAACTCCCTGCTAACGACGCCATTTCCAGTAAGAATTGCAGCCCAACGCATTATTTCTGTATATACATCTTTATCATATTTCCATATATCATTATTGTCCTTATAATCTTCCTCTTCCCAATCTTCATCTTCTTCTTTTGCATCTAATCTAAACTTATACTTGACAAATTTTTCGTCATCTACTTCGTCTTCCTCTTCAAGCTTTAATATTGTTATTTTCCAACCTATAATGTCATCATCCAATTCATCTTCAAATACCTCATCCATATAATTATCAATATGTGTCTCTAAAAATCCATCATCTTCTAAGAAATCCTCCCACTGATTATCATCGATACTTACGTCCCAGATAAATTCATCACCCTCTTCAATTCCTACATAACCTGGTGTCGATGCGGCTGTTGCAAAGTTGATGAATGGAAGAATTAACATAGAAGTAATTAAGAGAACAAATAATATTTTTTTAGATCTCATCTTTTTTTCACTTTTTTATTTTTTTTAAAATTAAGATAATAGTTTTTAATATTTTTTAAAGATTTTTATACATCTTTCTATTTCTATACATAAAACCCCTTAGGAGCCTAGTTCTTTCCTTTTTGATATCTCTATCAAAAATTAATCCTAGATAAATATTTTCTTATTAAATATTTTCCCATTTATAGATCAACAATAACAACTTTTAAATCTTTGAATAGTATTATAATTAAATAAGTAGTTTTATATTATTTTTTATAGCGATAAAAATTTTTTTATACATGATATTTCGATTTTAATTGAATTTTTTATATAAACTCCAATAAAATATTAAATGATTAAAATGGTTAAAACCGAAGAAATTGTTAAGACCGAAGAAATGTTAAAGTTTGAAAAGGAAACTGGTAAGCAAGCAATATGGCGTGATTCAATAACCAAAGATTTTTTAAAATGGCAAAAGGGGGAGAAGGTTTATGTTAAAAATAAGGAAAGGATTAACATTTTAGTTTCTGAAGAAAAAAAAAAGGTATGGCAAAAATTTATTGAAAATAATAATATAGGTACTATGACTAAGCTTGTACGTAGAGCTATTGACGATTATATTGATACATTTGGTCAAAAAACGAAACTAAATAATTTTTCTAAAGTGTCTCATAATTTAAGAGAAGATTTAAGTTCAATAAAAGGATTCTCCCAGATTTTAATTCAAGAATATAAAGATGAGTTAAGTTGGGATCTATTGTTAAAAATAAAGGAGATTTTTGATAAGAGTCTGAAATTAGAAAATCTTTTAAATAAAATCTTGGATGAAAAGGAAGAAAAAATGGATAATTATGACATTTTAATCATTGACGATGATAAATCTACAATTTATTTAATATCGGAATTTTTTAAGAAAAGAGGTATTACCTTTAAGACCACAGGATTAGGACATGAAGCTATGTACTTAATTAAAAAAAATACTCCTAAATTAATATTATTAGACATACTTTTACCAGATAATGATGGTTATGAGATTTGTAAGTCAATTAAATCAACTAGCAAACTAAAAGATATTCCGATCTTTTACATAACCGCTGTTCCAGAGTCTGAAGTTAAAGAGAAATTAAATATAACGGGAGCTGACGGTTACATCTTAAAACCGTTCGATATGTCTAAATTTGATATTGTATTGAATTATTTATGAAATAAAAACAATAAACCAATAGATTAAAATGGCGGACATTGAAATAGTTGAATTGAACTCATTGATTATTGGATGTATAGCTATTTTTGTTCTTATATTTGTTAAACGTAGTAAATTAGAATTCAGTAAATATATACCTGGATTGTTTTGCATTATTTTCGTTTTTATTATTGAAGTATTTGAAAACGAGATGTACGAAGAAATCCTTGATTTTTTCGAAAATGCTGCTTTTTTAGCTGGAGTTATTTTTTTATTAATAGCGACCTTTAAAGAATATTATGAATCAAATCCGAAGAAAAAGAATATTCAATGAATAATCAAACCTCAGGATTTTTTGTAACTTATGGGATGGATCTTGATGATCTAATTGAAGGAACAGTTAATTCAATAGCATTAATATTATTTCTAATTGGTGTTTTTATAAGTTTTCTAATTTATAGAAGGAAAGAAACCGCAACTAACCTAATGCAAATTATTTTATTTATAGTCGGGTATTTTTACAGTTTATCAAAAGTTTTAGAAAACTTTACTACATGGTATGAAGCCGAAGAATTAGGGGATTTCTTTGAAATTTTTTTATCAATAATTATATTAGTAATAGGCGTAACCGCAATTTTTGAGCATAGATTAAAAGAGTCAGAAAAGCAACTTTCCATTCTGAATCAAAATTTAGAAAAAAAAGTAGAAGAGAGAACCAATGAGCTTATTACATCTGAAAAAAATTATCGAAACCTGGTAGATAATATTTTAGATGTTATCTTTGAGCTCAATTCCAATAAGAAAATTAATTATGTCAGTCCTCAGGTTCATGATTTGTTTAACTATCAACCAGAAGAGATGATTCATCATAAATTATCTGAATTTATTCACAGCGAGGACATAAAAAGTATAAAAAATAATTTCAATAATACTATAGAAACTGGAGCTAATACTTTCATTGAATGTAGAATGTCTCATAAAAGTGGAAAATACATTCAAGTATCTATAAGAGGTAGTCTAGTAAAATTTCAAAATGACTTCAAGATAATTGGTGTCATGAGAGACATTACAGAACAAAAAAAAGCAGAAAGAATGATTAAAGAGCAGATAGAAAAAATGAGAGAAATAGATCAAATCAGAAACGATTTTGTACGAAGAACTTCTCATGAGTTAAAAACTCCCTTGATATCTATCTATAGTTCATCCCAATATCTTCTTAGCTACTATAAGGAAGACCTTAATGAGGATATTTTGGGAATTATAAAAGTAATAAATAGAGGGGGAAAAAGATTGAAAGAGTTGACCGAAAATCTATTAGAAGTTTATAATATAGATTCTCATAAACTAGAATTGAAGAGCCAAAATGAAAATATAACAGATATTATAAAAGAATGTACTAATGATATTATGCTCCTATTAAAGGAAAGAGAACTATTCCTAAAGCTTGATCTTAATGATGATATTATTACATATTTAGACAAAACAAAAATAGAACAGGTCATTTTGAATCTATTATCAAATGCTATAAAAAATACTCCTCCAAATGGTATTATTTACATTAACTTACTAAGCCATAATGATTACATTGATATTATAATAAAAGACACAGGGGTTGGATTTACTGAATCTGAAAAGGATATGATCTTTAAAAAATTCGGAAAAATTGAAAGACATGGCAATGGTGGGGACATTATTACAGATGGATCAGGACTAGGGTTATTTATATCGAAAGAAATAGTAAAACTGCATAATGGGAAAATATGGGTTGAATCAGAGGGAAGAAATAAAGGCTCTACGTTTACAGTAAGACTTCCAATAAATTGAAGAAGAATAGGACGAAAAACCTTATTTTAATTGATTTAAATATATGTTACAAACATTATAATCTACTTGTTTTTTACTAATAGAGTATTATTTACTCTAAAGATAAATCAAATATTTATCATGATTATGAGGAGAAAAGATAAAGAAGTTAAGGATAAAGATATTATTAAATCAGCTTTAAACAGAGCAATTGTATGTAGACTCGGTCTAACTGAAAATGATATGCCCTATATTGTGCCTATGAACTTCGGCTATAAGGATAACTGCTTATATTTTCATTCAGCTCCAATAGGAAAAAAAATTGAGATTATTAAAAAAAATAATCAGGTTTGCTTTGAAATTGATATCGATCACGAGTTGGTCATTACAGAATCAGCCTGTAATGCAACTATGAAGTATCTCAGCATAATTGGTTTTGGTATAGCTGAATTGATTGATGACTTTGAACACAAGCAGAAGGCGTTAAAAATTATTATGGAACACTACTCATCGAAAAAGATATATGAATTTTCTAAAAAAATGATTGAAAAAATAGTAATAATTAAGGTTAAAATCGAAAAAATAACTGGAAAGATATCAGGACATTAACTTATTTTATTTATAACTTTATTAAAAACCTGAATAATAATTAAAATTATATTTTTATAATCTTCCTCTGATAAATTAATATAAAATTGCCGTTGTTGGGCAATTAACAATTTCTCAAGCGTCTCACAAGCCTCTTTAATAATCTTCCTCTCCTTTCTTTTTTTTGCTTTATTAAGACAGTGGTTTAGAAATACAATCTCACTTAAGAGCAACTGAATTACCTTTTCTCTACCATTATTAAAAAATTCTTTAAACTGCCATTTATATAATTGACTCATTATTAAAATCCTCCATAAAGTTTCATTTTCTCAATAAAGAATTATATAGGATGAGATAAAACTCTTATATAGTCCAATTTTTATTAGTAAAAATTCTCTAAAAATTAATCATATAATACTAAAATGTAAAAATCTAACTAAATTCAAATAGAATTTAAAAAAAAAAAAGGGATAAATAGCAATCTATCTCTAAATTATCTGTAAAATTCCCACAAAAATTATGAGAAGTACAACATTTAGGACTGCCAAAGATCCTATAAACAATTTCTGTTTCTTGGAGTCCCAATAATATGCATATACTGCTGCGAAGAAGAAAGGAATATAAACGAATACGAATACTGTTAAAGCATTCCAATATGACCATACCCAAACAAATGCGGGGGTCATCACCAAAAATAATTCTATAACTGAGGCTAATGCCGCGTTTCCTAATGCCACCCCTATTCTTCCATATTTATTAGGGAGTCCCATGATATCTTCTTCTGGATCATCTGGAAGTAACCTACTAACAGCAAGCCCTGCTATTGAAAACATTAAGCTAAGCTCGATTCCCACGCCGATAAGAATTAAAAATGCTGTACCCGTAGGTATTGTCCAAAGAGCATGACCTGTTAGAGGTTGCCATAAAGCATTAATAATCTCAGCTAGCCAGTGTACCATATAAAGGGCTAAACCGGCTGCTATACCATTCCAGTTTTCTTTTTTAATTTCGCTAAAATATATAAATAAAACGAGCACCAAGAGGAAAATTACATAAAAGTTAAAATTTTCACCGCTTCGCAATCGTTTTCGAACATCTTAAATTCTTTTAAATAAATTTATAATTATTACGTTAAGAAATTAATAAGTATATTAGAAGTCGAAAGTGATATAGTATGGTTATTGAAACAAATATTACAAAAATGTTAGGGATTAAACATCCTATTATTGGTGCCCCCATGGGTCCATTTTACACCACTAAATTAGCTGTAGCAATTTCTGAAGCTGGTGGTTTAGGAGTACTTTCCCACACTGCTATTGCAAGTGAAATGGCAACTGGGAAGACCTCATTAAAAGCTATGGAAGCAAATTTGAAATATATGGTTGAATATACAGATAAGCCTTTTGGATTTAATATAAGAACTTCGCGATTGGAACCAGAGGCTCCAGTTCTTTGTAGACATATACCCAAATTTATTATGGATGATCCAAAAATAAAAGAACAATGTGTATATGCGATTACCAGCGCGGGTTCTTCCAAAATGCTCCCGCATTCGGGGTCTTTCCGAAAATTAAAGGAAAGTAGTTCGAATATTCATCATTTTCATGTTGCACCCGCACTGTGGCTTGCAGACAAATGTGTTGCTTCTGGAGTTGATGGAATGGTAATTACAGGAACCGAAGGTGGAGGGCATCAATCTTATGAAAAAGTGGGTAGTCTAGTGTTATTACAACAAGTCAGGAAAAAACATCCAGATTTCCCAATTATCGCATGTGGAGGATTTGCTACAGGTGAAGGTCTTGCTGCTGCGCTATCACTCGGTGCTGGAGCAATTGCTATGGGATCAAGATTTATAGCCTCAAAAGAGAGTGAATTTCATGAGAACTATAAAAATATTGTTCCCTCTGCCAAAGCATCAGACACTTTGTTAGTAACCGGATTATTTGGACCTATAAGATATTGGCGAAATAAATATGCACTCGAACAGGGGCTAGTAGCTAATAAAGAAGAAAAATTAGAACAGGAAAAATCGTTAACTCAAGATAATCTAAGAAAACGACTGGAAAAAGCTGAAGGAGCTTATTTGAATGGCAACATAACTGATGGTGGTGTTATGTTAGGTCAAAGTATAGGAATTATAAATAGTGTAGAAGCTGTGTCAGATATTATTGAGACAATTATGAAAGATGCAGAAGGACGTTTAAAATATATCTCAACCTTAGCTAAATAAGTCCATTAAATATGGGTGAAAAAAAATAAGCGAATTTATAATTACCGAAGTTATAGACAGAGTTCTTCGTATTGAGATAAATCGCCCTGAAAAAAAAAATGCATTGACCTTAGATATGTACGGAGCTATTGCTAATGCCATTTCTGAAGGAGAACAAAATCCCAATATTCGTGTAATATTGCTTCATGGTCACAAGGAATTTTTTTGTGGGGGTAATGATATAAAGGAATTTCAGAGTGCATCTGCTAAAGCAGGATCGAATCCTTTAAGAGATTTTCGGATAGCTATTAATACTGCTAAAAAAATTCTTGTTGCGGCTGTAAACGGTTATGCCGTTGGAGTTGGAATGACGATGCTCCTTCTTTTCGATTTAGTATATGCAGGGTCAAATGCTCAATTCCGTGCTCCTTTTGTCGATTTGGCTTTATGCCCTGATGCTGGTTCAACATATATTTTACCTCGTCTGGTTGGACATCATCGTGCTGCCGAAATCTTTCTTTTTTGTGATTATCTTACAGCCGAAGAAGCATACAATATTGGATTTATCAATAAAGTCTTTCCAGTAGATAATCTATTAGAAGAAGTATTACAATTATGCCATCGTTTAGCAAAAAAACCCCCCGCATCAGTGCGCATAACAAAGGAACTTCTCAAAAAACCTACCGCCGCTAATATTGCAGATGCTCGAACGGTCGAGTTTAAGAATTTTACAAGAAGAATGATATCCAAAGAAGCTCGAGAAGTTTTCAAGGCCTTTTTAGAGCATCGTGACCCTGATTTCTCGAAATTCAAATAACTCTTTAAAAAGAATTAATTAGAATAATTTGTTATTTTATAGTATTAGGATCTTCTGTAAGTCGAAAATCTTCATTTAAATCGTTTAGCAAATCCATATCTTTACTGTCTATATTAAAATCAAAAACATTTACATTTTCATGGATGTGTTGTTTGCTTTGTGACCTCGGAATTTGAATTATTCCATGTTGGAGCCCCCACCGAATAAGGATTTGAGCTGGAGTCTTTTCATAATTTTGACTAATTGATTTTAATGTGGAATTATGAAATTTTTGACCTCGTGTGAGTGAACTATAAGCTTCCATAACAATTTTCTTATTTTTACAAAACTCTAGTAATTCTTTTTGATAGAGGAAAGGAGTAAACTCAACTTGATTTATTGCTGGAACCACAGAAGCTATTTCAAATAATTCATTTAAATGGTGCAGGGCATAATTACTAACACCAATCGCGCGAGCTTTACCATCTTCAAGAACTTTTTCAAGGGCTTTCCATGTTTCATTTCGAAAATTACTCCGAGGCCAGTGAATTAAATAAAGATCAATATAAGATAGTTTTAATTTCCTAAGACTTTTCTCAAGCGCAGCCATAGAGTTATCATATCCTTGGTCAGTTTCCCACACTTTAGTAGTAATGAATAACTCATCTCGTGGAATACCACTCTCCTGTATAGCTTTTCCAACATTTCTTTCATTACCATACATAGACGCAGTATCTATCATTTTATATCCAAATTCAAGTGCCCAAACTACAGATTGATAAGCTGGTTTTCCAAAAAGAGCTGCTGTTCCTAAACCTATGATTGGCATTTTCACACCGTTATTCAGCTCAATAGTGGAATTCATAGTTAAGTCTGTCATTTTCTCTACAAAACGTTAATATTACCTTATTTGAAATATTAGTCGTCTGTTTTAATTAAAAAAAATTGCGATTATAATTTATTACTATACAATCAAGAAAAATTATACTTTCCCTTGGAAATAATTTTTATTGGATTATTTGTTTATATAATTGGTCTCATCATGCTTTCAGAACAGTTTGTAAATATAATAGATGCATTAAAATCTGGAAATATCCATAAAATTAAGCAATCTATCGATCATTTTCTCAAAGCTAATTCTTCAGATTTATTTACTTCAATTGAATTTAAAAACTACAAAGAGAATATTGAAGAAGAGTATTACAAGGCACTTTCAAAATTTCTTATTAAGCTCCAATTTAAAAATTTTAAAAGACTCTTCAATTATTCGGATAAATTAGAAATTTTTGTTGATGTCAAAAAAATTCCAGATAGATTTAGGATTATTTTAGAACTTCATTTAGATGGGATGCAAACAGGCCAAATGGGGAGAATATTTGATATTATAAAATTTTTTAATGATTTTAATTTATTTGAGAAGTCTTTTACTCAAGAAGAAGAAAGAATAATAGATAATCTTAAGAAGGAAAAAATGCTTATAGAAAATTTAAGAGACTTATTTGGAAAAGTATCAAATGCGTTAATCTTTTATTCTTGTAAGATAATTCCTTATGATCTTTATGTAATGTTTGCAAGTAATCCTAATCCTGAAATAATCCAACAAAATTTTTATTTTTTAAGAGATTTTTTCGATAGATATCCAGTATATGGTTTTGCTGTTGAAAATTTAGGGCCAACTGAAAGCTTTTTTGAAGCATTTGAAGAAGCTTATATAAAGGAAATGGATAAAATAAAAAGTGAAGAAAAGAATACTTCGACAAAAAATTTGAATCTTTTAGAATTTTATTTTCCTGGAAATAAAAAACATTTAGTATCTCCTGATGTTTTACTAAAAATTAAAAATAAAGTATTAAATAAAGATACGTATGACTTTTTTAACTTATCTATGGTCCTATTAGGGGGACTTGGCCCACAAGGACATGGATTCACATATTCAACACCAAAAGGAGAAGTAATAGAGATTTGTAGCGATCTTCGAGAGCAAGAAGCTATAATCGTTGAATATAAGCAATATCTAAAACGACAGTTTCTAGATCGATTAAAAAAGAGATTAAATGCATCTCCTATAGATAAAAGCATTAACGATAAAATAATCAATTATCTTGATGATGAAATAAATCCAGATGAATTAATTAATTTTTTTAAAAAGGATGGTATAATAAAGCAGATTGTTGAATTTTTTAATGAATCTCAAAGTTTTTCAATTCATCAAGAAGAATTTTTTGAGATAATTGCCAGTATCTCAAATTCTATTGCACTTATACTTAGAGAAATAAAACTTGAAGATCAATTTAAAACTAGAATGGATTTAATTGACGATAATAAAGTAAGCTCAGAAGATCTCGCAAAATTAACAAATCTAAAAGGGAAATCACATTATGATATTCTAAGAGAAAGGTTTTTCTTTCAAAATGAGATAAAATGGTTTTATAGGGATTACACCGCTAAAATCCTCAAGGGTAGAGATGGACTTTAACTTATTTATAAAAATATTAAGTAAAGATTTAATTATTAAATGTCCCTCCATTTTAAAATAATTGACTTTGGGGGAATAAACCATTTTGAAATGAAAAGTTCTTTTAATTTTAAATAACTAATATGGGAGGAGGGGGATTCGAACCCCCGGCCACTCGGCTTCTGTAAACCATGCTGATGCAGTGGTTTTCCCCAGCCGATTCGGCTAATTTGGCTGAATGACAAATTATGTATCATACCAAGCTAGACCACCCTCCCAGAATAAAAAAGGGTTTTAAATACAACTTAAGGCATAATAGAAAATCCTAAATAAAATATAATTTTATCGTTCTTTATAATCTATACTAATAATTTTTATATTCTTTAAAGAGTTTTCAATCTTAATCGACACTTAAATAAATGAAATTACATGAGAAGTCGAAAACCGTTTGTTATTTTCTGGAAAAATTACTTCGACTCAAAGAAAACTCGGAGTGAAGGACGCCGTCTTCCTAAAAATCTGGCAGTTGACAAAGTAACTACAAAGGAAATTGCTAAATCTGCTCGGCGATTGGGATATAAGGCCGAAGTAGAAGGAAACTACAAATATCCGCGAACATGGTGGGAGGACCCCGGAAGGGTTATTATAGACCCTAAAGGAAAAAAGAAGTCTAAAGTGCTATTAGAAGTAGCCAGAGAAATTCGGAAATTAAGAAGTTAGGTAAAAATCATGCATGAATTTGGATTTGCTTATAATATTTTTAAAGTAGCAGAAGCTACCGCCATTCAGCATAAAGCAACTAAAATCACTAAAGTTTTGCTTGAAATTGGTGAATTGACATTAATTGTTCCTGAATTACTGAAAGAATCATTTAAAATGGCCGTTCATGGTTCAATCGCAGAAGGTGCTGAATTAGTTATAGAAGTCCTTCCTGGAAAAATTAAATGCGATGATTGTGGAGAAATTTCACGAGTGTCCTTGAATGACGATCATATAAAAGGTATTGATCTATTTCAATGTCAACACTGTCAATCAAAATCCACCCAAATAATTGATGGCAAGAAGGCCAATGTTAAGAATATAATGATTCAATAATCATTCTCTTTTTATAAGTAAGCCTATATAATTTTACTACTATTCTAGTTTAAGAATAGTATATATATGAATTGTCAAATATAGAAAAGTTCAGATAGGTCGCATAAATAAATTAAACAAGAATTCCACTTAATACGCCATGCTGACCAGGACGGCTCGTAATTTTAACTTTCCCGAGTTCGGTTTCAACAACCGCTCCCTTAGTAAGAATATGCCGACGATTCAAGTCCTGGGAGGCTGCATTGCTTTCAAATTTGAGTATCTTCACTTTTGAGGTTTTATTCGTGGTTTGGTCTGTGACGTTAATGTATGAAGATGCAAATAGTTTTTGTTTATAATTACCCCCCATAACTCTCTGCTGCTTCTTTTTTTCGGGCAACCCTATTACAGTGTTAATCGGTGGACGTTCAAGCACTCTTTTCCTCTTTTTCCGAAAAGATTTATATTTTTTTCCTGTGTATTTTCTTTTACTACGTTCTTGAGATCGAGCCATAAAAAATAAACCATTGTTACTCTAATTAATATGAATAAAAGTAAAGGATTTCTTTAAAATTTTTTCAAATTTAAGGCATTTATAATTTTTCACGGAAAAATAAATATAGGTAAAATTATTTAAAATATTATAGTTAACAATAAAATCCTTTCAAGTATAAAAGATTAGGGACACGAGAAAAATGATGGAAAATAATATAAACATTCAAAATATTGATGAATTTTCTTCAAAAAAAATTATGTCTGGTACGACAACTGTGGGAATAATCGTTAAAGACGGGGTCATTATCGGTACAGAATCACAAGCTACGGCGGGATATACGGTTGCAACAAAACAGGCTCAAAAATTATTTAAAATAAATGATTATGCTGCTGCAACCATATCAGGTGGTGTCGCAGATTGTCAATATGTCATAAATCAGATATCGGCATTGTCAAGACTGAAGGAAGTGGAGGAGGGAATCGCTCCGGAAATTAAGTATATAAGCAATGTCACTAGAAATATTTTGTTTTCAGGTCGTTCGTTTTTCTTATCAATGATGATAATTGGTGGATATTCTGTTAAGGAACAAAAAGCAAAATTATATGGAGTTGACTTATTAGGTACTTTATTTGAAGAGGACAAGTTTATGGCGTATGGTTCTGGTTCTCCCTTTTCCTTAGGTGTGTTAGAAGCTGATTGGAAGCCAAATATGACGAAAGCTGAGGGTATAGAATTAATAAAAACAGCCATCTCGAGTTCTCGTGAGAGAGATGCTGCATCTGGATTTAAGATCCAAGTATGTAGCATAGATAAAGATGGTTATAAAAAAATAGAATAGATCTCTTTAGCTTTTTAATTTTAATCCTTATTAATATTAACGACCACTTGTAATATTTCTTGGTTATAATAAATAAATCCATTAAGATCATTATTTCCTGCATCCATAATCGTCCAAATTAAATTTTTAAATGCCTTAAAGTTATTTAAATGTTCCATGTTGTTCCTATCAATACCACTAGGAAAAGCACCTCCAGGATGAGAATGGAAAATACTAATTAGGCGCATATTATATTTTTGGGCAGCTTTTTGATACAGTTTATTCAACTCTTCGATATTGTCCATTAAAAATGCCACAGTAGATTTATTACTTGATTCAATGCATTCAAATATCTGGCTGATATAATGGTACTCATAACCCTTATTAGTTTTTACTTCTTTAATACTACCGAAAACTAAACCACATGCCTCGTTTGGACTAGCATGTTTTACACAAGTTTTTAGTTTTTCAAAAATATCAGGTGTTGCAATAACCTTAATATCATTTTCAAATTCCATCGTTTCGAGCTCACTTTATATTTAAAATCAAATTAACGTTAATGCGGCATTTAAACAGGCTAAACGCGCTATCTCTGGAATTTCTCCTAAGCCTATTATTAAAACATCATTTTTTTCCAAATTTGACTTCTCCTCATTAATCATGTTTAAAAAATATTCCTGTAAATCATCATTTATCCGCATTTGATTCTCTTCCTCTTTTAAAAAATGGTTTGTTTCAAAAAGAAGTTTCTTCCCATTGAAAATCAAACATGTGGCTCCCTTTCCATTTACTTTGATGGCCGCATCCCTTTGGGCCATTCCATTGGTAATTTTTGATCCGCTGTTTTTAGTTTGGCAAATACACACATTCATATCTTCGGATTCAATAATGATATCCCTTAATACCTTAATATCGCCATCCTTGATAAATGGAATTTTCTTTTTTATTGAATTTAAGAAGTTTAAGCCTTTATCCGTCAAAATATGTCCTTTTCTAATATTTTCGTCCTGGACATATATGAAATTTATAGTTTTATTTAGCTTTTTAATGAGAGATTTTGCTGTACCAGATCCTATTAACAATTCCTTCCTTAATCGATATCTACCAATTCCGTCTGGATAATTCTCACTAAATATATATAACGCTAAAATTACATGAACCAGTTCGAAAATGGGTTTAATAGTGCTTGAGTAAAATAAATCATCTAATTCTTCAAACATATCTACAATTAATATTTAATGTTCTATCAAAAATAAGTTATTATTGTGAAAAAAAATATAAGATAATATACTTTTTATATTTATAATCAGTGTTTAAATGTTAGCTAACCTTCAAATTAATTGGCGAGATATAGATGGCTAAAAAGCAAGAACACCCACACAATTTACAAGGACCTGTAATCTTAAAATCACAAAATACATCTGAATCTCAAAAAGCAGAAATTTCTTTTGAACAAGTAGATCAAGAAAATAAAATAAACCTTTCTAACGATCTTATCCCATATAATGCATCTTATCGATACTCAATTTCACTTAAAAATGAAAGTCTTGCTCCTATTACTGAGATCAAAGCTATCATCAAATTTCCCGCATTTTTAAAAATATCCAGATATTCTCCTCCTATATTAGAATCCAAACAATCTAAATCTGATAAGAAAGGATATTACCAATTACAATTTGAAATTGAGGAATTATCAGAGAAAAGTGAAACTCAAATTATTTGCTACTTTAGTCCAAATTCAAATAACAATATTGGTGAACTAAATACTTATATCACTTTTGTTAATAACAAGGACTATATTCGAGTAATCAACTCTAAGCCAATTGAAATTCGAATAAAGCCCGCGACTATTCAACCTAAGATAATTCCAAGTAGTGAGATCACCACGTTTTTAAAAACTAAAGACATAAAAAAGGGTATTAAAAGCCTCGGGATAGCTTCAAAAAAGAAAACCAATTTGGATTTATTTTTTAACTTTATTGATCAAAATATAAAACTTCATAAATTTCAACTAATCGCAAAAGATAATGAGAAAAAGATTTCATGGTATTTCGGAACTGACCTCGCAACGAGCCAAGACATCCTTGTTATTGGACAAATTGTCTCTAATAAAGTCGAATTCTTAGCAGCTTCTCAAAATCACCAGATCATAATATCTCTTCTGTCGAATTTATCTGAAAATTTTAAAAAACGAGCATTAAGTGTGGGCGGAATGATTAGGTCAATCAAAGAAATTTATGATCTAGAATGTAAATATTGTGGAGCCGTACTCCCTTATTTTCCTAAACAAGGAGAATCAGTGGAATGCAAAAGTTGTAAAAAAGAACAAATTTTATGGTAATAGAATTCTTTTTATTAAATCTTATATATGTCTTCCTTAGGAGGATCATTATAAGGTATTATTAAGCATTTTTAAATCATTAAGAATAAATTTTACAACACCATCATTTTAATATCAAGTTTATTTTATAAATATGATTGATTGAACCTGGAAAAAATTAAAGATAGTATTAAACAGTTTATTATAATATATGTTCTCTTTTTTTATTTATCTCATCAAAGCTCTGAAAGATTTAATGCTACAATAATAAAATTTTATATAATTAAAAAAAATAAAATAAAAATATTAACACATCAATAGCACAAAATTTCATAACTTAGCGTTTCTATATTTAACTAAAATTCCTATAATTTTTCTATTCTTTACTATCAAACAGAATTCAAAGAAATTCAATTATTTTATATATATAAACGTGCTAAATTTCAACGAAAATCGGTTTTTTGCAGAAAATCCTAAACTTGCCCCATATCGATCATTTAGATAGATCTGAATTGTATCGTTAAATTTTTTATGTTTTTTCCTCATAAAATTATGATTTTACCAGAATCTTTAAATATAGAAAAGATCTTAACTTATATAATAAACTCTTATTATTATACAAAAAATATTAAAAAAATTAAAAAGTGGAGAAAAAAAATCATGAGTCATGATTATATTAGTTGGAGCCCAGTAAGGCGTTTAATGAAACATAACGGCGCACTTATTGTTGCCCGAGATGCGGTTGATGAACTTGTAGACTGGATGGGCCAATCAGCAGAAAAAATTACTAAAGTAGCCTTAAACCTAACAAAACATGCCAAAAGGAAGAAGATCACAAAAGGCGACATATTACTGGCCATAAAATACTTTTAAATCTTTATTTATCTACAAACAGGTTAATTTGCGAGATTATCTAGCTCGTATAATAAATCTAATATTCTTTTTTTTTTTAATTTTAAACTCTTAACCTGAGAATTTTAAATTTTATCAACTCGAATATAATGAAAAATATCTAGGTTCAACATCTCACTTTTTGATTAAAAATTAGATTACTTACTAAATTTTAACAGATTAACTAAAATGATGGAGATCACACGCGATGACATCCTAATGGCCATCAAGTACTTCTAAGCTGGCTTTTGGGTAAATGATTTTATTGGTTATGAGAAGTACCAACAAAATAAAATAATTTCTTTCTTTTTTTATTATAATAACTCTTATTTATTACCTGAAAGTTGTTTTCTCCAATTAGCTGGAAGTTTTTGACATAGTTCCAGTTGAGTTATGTAAATAGTAAAATTAAAAACAAATATTCGAACAACTTTTTTTAACTTTAAATTTTTATAGGTTGGTGATAAGATTGGAGGAATTAAGTGGAGAATGGGTAATTTTAAAGGATGATGAAATTATAGAGCGTGATAAAGATATAAGGGTCATCCTTAAACTTTCTAAAAACTATGAAGAAGAAGAGATAACTATATCGAAGATTCCCTCAGCAACTTATTCCTTTTATTGATTCAATATAAAAAAATATCTCTTACTTTTAAATACCAAGTAACTCCAGGAGCAAGGAAATTACCTAAAAAAGTTAAATCAACATTACAAAAATATCCATTAATACCTGTAAGGTTTTATTCTAAAACAAAAAAAAGTCCTATCATTGAAGCTCTTGTTGATTCTGGAGCGGATACTGTACATATTCATAAAGCTATTGCCGAAGATTTAGATTTACCCATAGGAAAGAAAATTAAGAGTAGTGGTATGGGGGGTAAATACATGACAATAGAATCAGAAGTTGGATTAATATTAGGAAGAGCAGGTAGAGAGGTAGATTTTGGTTATGTCAAGACTGTTTTTCCAGAAAAAGAATTCAATGTACCTGTATTAATTGGAAGGAAACCTGTTTTTGAGGAATTTCAAGTAATCTTTGAAGAGTTTAGAAATAAATTTAAATTAATACCAAAAGAAGAAGTATCTCAATAGTCAGTAGTATTGTCTTAAATTTCCGTCTATTTTTTTTTCGTTAATTTCTTATTTTTAGAAGCTAGGAGCTATTATAGTTATGAATTAAAGCTAATTGAATTTTGCAGCTGAGAACCAGATATATATTTTCGCTTTACTTCTTTTATTTTATAGCGGAATTACATTCGTTTTCTATAAAAAATGTGCATAATTTAAATAAGGCAGAATTGTCACATTATGAATATAAGGTTGGGGAAAATATGGTTGGGGAATTAGAAAAAGGGTCTAGAATAGAGATTATCGAAAAATATATTCGAGAAGGGAACTATGATTTAGCATTGAAATCTCTAAAGAAGCTTTTGGAAATTGACCCTAAGGATGCGGAGGCTCTGAGTACATTAGGTTATGTTCATTATCTTCTAGGTTTTAAGGAAATGTCGAAAGAGGAGGTTATGAAACTGTTGAAAACAGCAGTGAATTTTAATAAAAAACTCCCGTCGATTTGGCGATATATAGGAATAATAAATGCATCAAATAATGAATTTGAAAAAGCGATTAAGAATTATAAAAAGGCGATCAAGCTAGACCCAACTATTAAAGACGTATGGCATGATATGGGGCTTGCCTATAGTTATAGAAAAGAATATAGTGAAGCAATTGACAACTTTAAAGAAGCGATTAAGTCAGATTCTAACTTTAGTAAAGCATGGTATAATATGGGGCTTGCCCAAAGTTATAGTGGAGAGCTAGATGAGGCAATTAAGTCTTATAAAGAGGCTATTAAAATTGAACCAGCCTATGCAAAAGCCTGGTATAGATTAGGGCTTGCCTATAATGAACAAAGGGAATTTGACGCAAGTTTAGAATCCTTTGAAAAAGTTATAACAATTGAACCAGAGTTTAAAGAAGTGTGGAATCTTATGGGAGATCTATATGTGACTAAAACTGAATTCGATAATGCCATAGAATGTTATAGAAAAGCAACAAAAATAGATACAATGTTTTTTGATGCTTGGAATAAATTAGGAATTGTGTATCTAACCAAAAAAGAAATTGAGAAGGCTATCAATTCTTTTGACAGGGCAATTAGGTTAAATCCCGAAGTTCCCGAAGTATGGATAAATAGAGGAAATGCTTATTATGCCAAAGATATGTACGAAAAAGCATTAGAATGTTATAATCAAGCAATAAAATTGGATTCAAAATACCCAGATGCATGGAATTCCATGTGTAAGACCTATTTACATAAAGGAGATTATAATCAAGCCTTGAGTTGCTGTGATAAAGCTATTAAGATGAACCCTGAAAATCCAGATTACTGGAATAATAAGGGAAAAACTTATGTCGCTAAAAATTCATTTAATAAGGCTCTTGAATCTTATGAAAAAGTTATCACTTTAGACTCTAATAACGCAGAAGTGTTCTTTAATATGGGAAATCTTTATCACGAAAAAAGGAAAATTAGTAAAGCCATTGATAGCTACGAGAAAGCAGTCGCGTTAAACCCTAATTATATCGATGCAATATACAGTCTGGGTGAGGTCTATGAAGAAGAAAGAAGAGTTCCTAATGCAATAGAGTGTTATAAAAAACTGATTAGATTCCCCCCAGCATTAATTGATGCGTGGGATGGTTTAGATAAAATTCATAATGCTAAATCTGTTTTTGATAAGAAAATTGTATTTTATAAAAGTATTATTGGTTTAGATCCTTACGATCTTGATGGTTGGGAAGGTTTAGGTAACTACTATGCTGAAAATAAAGAATATGAAAAAGCACTTGTCTGTTATGAAAAAGCTGTAGAATTAGCACCATATGACGTTGATTTATGGATAAATATGGGCAATGCTTATTGTGCTCATGATGAATTAAGGAGTGGGATCGAATCTTATGAAAAAGCAATAAATATCGCACCAGATATAGCTATTAAAAGGGATATCCCTATAATCGAATGCTACAGGAAACTCCTTGAGACTACTAAAGATAACCCAGAGCTATGGATAAATTTAGGCTATGTATATGAATACAAAAAAGAGCCCGAGAGAGCAGCTGAATGTTATGAAAAAGCTTTAGAGATAGACCCAAATAATGTTTTAGCGCGATACAAAGTTTATGAAGAAAAAGGTAAATAATATTCTATTTCTTTTAGAGATTTTTTTTAACTTGATCTGATGGTTTAGATTTTAAAAAACAGTCACAGTTATAGACTTTAAATTGAGAAATTTATCTATATTTCTTATATGCTCCTTAACGCTCCGGAATATTTTAATCATCCTTTTCTTAAGCAAAATAAAATTCTCTATCGACACTATCAAGAAAATATAGCTCATAGATGTAAGAGTAAAAATTCTTTAGTAGTTTTACCTACTGGATTAGGAAAAACGATCATTGGTATTATATTGATGGCTTATAGGTTGTTAGAATATTCTGAAGCAAAAATTATAATATTGGCTCCCACTCGACCATTAGTATCGCAACATAAGGCTGCCTGCGAAAAATATTTAAATATTCCGCTTGAACATATCTGTTTATTAAATGGAAAATTACCTCCTGAAAAAAGGTACCAGCTATTTATTAAATCTAAAATTATTATAGCAACACCCCAAGTAATAAAAAATGATGTAAAGCGTGGAAGATATGAATTAAATCAGGTTTCTCTAATAATTTTTGATGAAGCCCATCATACAAAAGGCAATTATGCGTATAACTTCATCTCTAAAGAATATATGAATAGTTGTACAGATCCTTTGATTTTAGGGTTGACTGCATCCCCTGGAAAAGATTATGAATACATTCAACAGTTATGTAATAACTTGTTTATTGAGAATATTGCATTTAGAACATACGATGATGAGGATGTCATTGATTATATTCATGATGTTGACACGTTTATTGAAAGAATAGATTTACCCATTAAAATAATTGAAATAAGCGGAGTATGGAACGATTTATTTAATAAGTTTTTAAGATTTTTTATTGATAGAAAGTTGATTAATCCTCACAAAAGGTATTATTCCAAATTGGATTTTTTAAGAATCTCCCATGACTTAACATTGTCATTACAATATGACCAATATTATAATTCGGAATTGCAAGGTGAAGAATACATCGAAGAACTTTATTATCAAGAGCCTCGGATTATTGATATTGTAAGAGGGAAGAAGTTAAACATTCAATCAATTTTCTCTTACTGTTCAAGCTGTATTTCTATACTCCATGCCAAGGATCTTTTGGAGACTCAGAATATTTCTTTATTTGTGTCTTTTTTAAACAGACTAAAATTTAGAGCTGAGCAAGATCTCTTATCTGCTAAGAGAATAATCAATTCTAAGCATTATCAATTCGTGAAATCTGAAATAGAAAAAGAAGGCCAATCAAAATTAACTCATCCAAAGATAAATAAAGTAAAATCGTTGATTAAAGAAGAAATTAAAGAGTTTCAAAATAGTAAGGTCATTATATTTACCCAATATAGAGAAATGGCAGAATTTTTAAAATCTAAACTAAGAGACGAATTTTCTCATTATCTTAAAGTGGAAAAGTTTATAGGTCAATCCTCGAAAATAGACGATGCTGGGTTTTCCCAGACAAAACAAATAGATATTTTGAAGGAATTCCGAGAAAATAATATTAATATATTAATCGCAACCTCAGTTGCGGAAGAAGGTCTTGATATCCCTAACGTGGATGCGATTATATGCTATGAGCCTGTACCATCTGAAATTAGATTGATTCAGAGGAGAGGCAGAACTGGCAGATTCGCCTCTGGTAGATGTTATATTCTTATGACTGAAGATACTGTTGATGTTCCTTTCCATCGAGTTGCAAAAAGAAAGGAGAGCACGATGAATTCAATTCTATTAGAGCCTGAACAGCTAGAACTTCAAACTGAAATTTCTCGTAAAAAAATACATATTACAGATGATTATAGTAAGCGTTCTGAATTTGATCTTATTAAAGGTTTTAGAGAAAGACGAGATCAAGAGAAGGAGTTATTAGCGGATCGTTCAGTCGACGAAATTATAATGGAATTAGATAATTTTTCAAAAAGTGAAGAGTATAAAAATTTAAAGAGGCATAATGTCACATTTGTCTCTGATATATTACCGTTAGATGAATTAAAATTAAAAAAAAGTGTAGAAAAAATGAAGGGAAAAAGAACTCAAAAACCAAATAAACCAAAACGATATCTCAATAATAATGTGAAGACTTTAATCAATATTGCAAAAACATATTGTGAAGATGGTCGGTTAAGTCTCTTAGAGTTTAAAGAATTTGCAAGTCAAGAAGATATTGTTGAAAAGAAATTTTATGTTCATTTTAATCACGCCTGTAATCTGGGCTATTTAAAAAAACACGCTGAATATGTATTATTTGTAAAAGATTATACGTGATTTATCATTAAGCAATTTTATCTTTGCTTTTTTTAAACATAAAATAGAAAATTACAAGCACGAGAATTGTAAAAGGGATCGCTGCTACAGCAGCATTGTTTCCACTGAAAATGTAAAACCAGTAGGTTATGGCTAAAATACTCGCAAACAAACCTAAGATACTACCATACAAACTGGCAAAACTTTTCAATCTTCTAACCAATAAATACATTTTCAGATTCATACTCTTTATAACTTCTAATTCATCCTCATCAAGGCCATCTAATACTTCTTGATTTTCATAGTAAATTCCTAAACGTGGATCATATTTTCCTTTCAATCGTCCATCGCTTATGAGAAATATGATATGATCTTGAATATTTTGTTTTTTAATTTTGAGTTCATGGTTTAAAAAGCCAATTGTTAAATATTCATTTGAAACTGCTTTAATAGTCATATCTACATATGATTTTATAATAAGATGTTCTAAGGATTTTACTTTTTCTTTTAAAGCATATTCAAATTCACTAATAAATCTATTAAAATCCTCTATTATGTATTTATTTTTTGTCTCAAAACCACTGGATTCTTTATTAAAGTTCTTTACCATGGTTTTAACATTTTTATTAAGAATCGAGATTTGATCCTCAATTGCTTTGGCCCTTTTTTGTATTTTATGATTTGCTATTTTATGATTCGCTATTTCAATATCATCTTCTACTCGGGTTTGAAGTGTACCAAGTAACTGGCTGATTTTAATTTTCTCCTCGTTTATATTGTCTATTAATGTCTCTCTAAACATTCCATCTTTTAAAATGATTAATTCATCGTACACTTTATCTTTTTTATCCTGAAATTCTTTTAGAAAATTCTTTTTTTTCGTTACTAAGGATTCTCTGATTTGAGGAGTTAATTTACTTAAATCATTATTCTGAGTGAATTGTTCTTTTAATTCTTCTTCAATGCTTTCTTGCATGAGTTTTAATTTACTTTCTAAATCATACCATTTGTTATCGCAGCTTTCTTTTATTTTAATATATGATTTTTCCTTAGGCCTTCCGATTTCTTCTATATTTTTTTTATAATTTAGTAATAATATGTTGGTTAAATCACTAAACATTTGTTCAATTAAAACATGTTTTTTGTTAAATAGTTCTAAATTATTTGAAATAGTTTCAATTGCTATCCTATTATTGTTTATTATAGATTCAAAATATTTTGCCGTTTCAATATATTCTAAACGACTATTTATCTCGATATGAAGTTCAATAAGCTTGTTATTAAATTGAGATTTAAGTATGTTTTCAAAATCAATTAAATCTTTTATCCTATTTTGTAGTTCCAACATATTTACATTTAAGGTTCTATTTCTAACCGAACTATCATAAAGGGTTAAAATTTTACCAATAGTTTCTTGGTTCTGCTTTAATAATTTATTATCGATGAAATTTCTCAATTCTCTATTTTTATAATAAGCTTCAGTATAGACAAGAACACATTTCTCGTTTTCATAAAGTTTCCCATTAATTTTTGACATTTCAATTAAATTCTTAATCCTATCAATTAAAATGTTGCAATTTAGATCTAATTCTTTCTTTAAATCCAAAACATTTACACTATTAGTCCTTTTCTCATTTGTTAGGTTATATACTCTTTCCATTATAATATGATTGATATATTCTTCTTTCAGGACGCTAATTTCATTCGACAAATATTCATAAAAATTATTCCATTTAACAACGGTTACATTCGATTCATCAAAATTATTAATACAATCTTTACAATTCTCTAATTTTTTCAGATATATCTTATGAGAATCATCAAGTAATTTCCTAATTCGATCAAATCCACTAGTAATGTTTTTAATTTTTTTATTTTTATTCCTTTCTATATTTTCTTTATATTTAATCAATTCAGCTTTAATGTTGGACATTTCTTTTGAAACATATCTATCAAAATCATCTATTTCAGCTTTATTTCTTTCTTCAATAACCTTATTCTTTAGAGAGTTAATTTGCTCGTCTACAGACTCAATTATTGATTCTTCAAAGTTCTCAAACATCTCATGTAAGGATCTATATAAAACATAGAATTTTTGCCTTATCTTGATTTCATCATTAATTTTTTCTTGAGTCTTATTAATTTCTTTAGAGAGATTATTTAATACATCATCAGTTTCAGTTTTTATTAAATTAAAAGCGTCTTTAAATTTATTTCCTTTAATTTTTTCTTGTGCCCTATTTTTAATGATATCAGTTTTATCATTAACTTCCCTTTCTATTGAATGCAAATTTTCTAAATTTTCTTTGAAAAAATCAAATCCTTTATTGTAATAATCAAACACACTCTTTAATTCTTCATTGATACTAACCCAATTATTTATCACTCCATTACGTTTTTGAATTATTATATTTTCTTTTGGTGTTATGTTGTTAGAAATCTCGTAGATTTTATTATCAAATTCTTTTACGTTTATTCTAATTTTTTCAAAATCTTGAATTAAAATGTAAAAGGCATTTTCTTTATTTTCCTCCTCACCATATTCTTTCAAATTTATCTTAAATTCATCCAGTTTTCTATTAATTGAATCTCTAAATATATTAATCTTCTCATCTAATTGGTCTAAAGTTTTATTTAAATTTCGTAATTCCTCTTTTTCAGCTATTTTTTCTTTTAAATAGGTATCAGTTTCATTTAATCTCTTACTTAATAAAGAATATAGCTCATTCCATTTCGAAATTTCATTTTTCAGAACATTTTGAATATCAATGTAATACAAATCTAAATTAAAAGAATTTTCAATATTCTCATTTAAAAAATCAGCGTCCATTAGAGCATTTCTTAAAACGAATTTCAATCTTTCCTTTGCATAGTCAATTTCATCAATAATCAGATAACTTTCAATTTCTTCCTTGATTTGTATATACACGTTTTTCAATTTTAAAGTCATATTGTAGATATCATTCTTGATTTCACTCAACTTTTCTTTTTCACGTAAAATTTGTGGTAAATTAATTTCAGTATCCGAAACAATAGTCTTTTCTATAAAGAAGTCCAGATAGAAATAGAATGTACTAAATCTTTTTTTGATTATTTTACCTTTAAAGAAATTTTTCTCCATCATTTTGTGAATTAATGGAAAAACATCCTCTTTTAGCCTGAGAGGTTCATATCTATAAGAAGATTTATATCTTTTAAAAATATCTTTGAGAGAAATGATATTATTTTGTTTTAATTGCTCATATATTTCTTGAATTATGATTTTCTCTCCATTTTTAAGGTTTCGAACAAAGTTGTTAAATTCAAGACTGTTATCTAGGATTTTTAGATTGAATCTAAAATTTTTGTTAATATATGATAAAACCTCTCCAATACCATTCGATAAACCAAATTTCTTTGTAATTAAATGCAGATCTACATATTTTTCCAATTCCAATTGTTTAAAAATGACTCTTTCAATTTCATTTATAAATTTAGTAAAAACAATGGACAATAGAATAATTGATTTAGATAACTCCATAAGTTTTATTGGATTGCGGTTCGATAAAATTTCATTTAGACTTGAATTTAAGAATGAATATATTCCTATTGGATTATAATCATACAACCAATAGTAATTGTCAAGCGTATAAACAAGCCAAAATGTGGTATTTAATGTTCCCTTAGTTCTTTGAAAACTAAAACCTCCATCTTCTTTTTGATATTGAAGTAAGAATTGAATATTCTTTTCAGTAACATCATATTCTAAATCTAAAAGTTTATAACATAACAATTTGTAGATTAGTGAAGGTTCTCTTTTTACATTGCCTAAATATGGAGTAAACTTATCCTTACTTGACCTTATATCAATACCTAACAATGTAAAGCTTTCTAAAATAAAATAGAGCGTTTTTGCTGGAGATGTTTTTTCGTCAATTTCACAGTTATTGTCTAAACAGTGTCTAAAGTTGTTTCCCTTTTTATGACCTAATAAAAAATTCATAATTTCTTTTATTCTCTGATCATTGCCCTCTTCAAAAAGATAATCTTTTAATAAATCTAGTAGTTTTAGACTAGCTAATGCGAAATAAGTAGACCAAACATCTGGAGTTTTATCAGAATTTTGTGAAAACTTAAATCCTAACTTATTATCATTAGAGTACGCACATTTAACAATAAAATTATAGATTTGATCGCTTTTCTCTTCCTCTTCTAGCCCTAAGTATTTCCTTAACAGTAAAAACCAGTAGATGTTTTCAAGGTTTAAATTAGGGACCTCGAGCAAATTTTGTTTAAAATATCGATAAAAATCAAGCACTTTATCATAATTACTAAGATAAAAATTTCCTATTTCTCTTTTGTTAAGAAGCAAGAAAGATTTAAATGGCTCTTTCTTGAATTCTGTAATATAAGGGTAAGCACTCTTTCCTTCAATAATTGTCATGAATATTCAGGATCGTAACTAAATCATTGTGATAGTAATTTTTCATATTAATAGTGGCTCTAACTTTTATTTTTAACTTTTATTTTTTGTGATTAATAATGTTATTTAATTTACTACAATTCTATCATTAATACTAGTGATATCGTAAAAAGTTGGTTTGGGCTAACTTTCGACAGATATCATCATTATCTACATTAAAGTGAGTTTCAATGGTATCTAGAAGAGTTATGGATTTGGAGTATGCAATTAGAGATGTTGCTGTAGTTGCAGATGAAGTTAAAAAAAGTGGTAAGAAAGTTTATCATTTAAATATTGGAGATCCAGTTATTTACGACTTTAAAACTCCCAAATATATTTCGCAAGCGTTAGCCGATGCTACATTCAAAGGACAAAACTATTATGTTGATTCATTGGGTGTTCCAGAGCTACGTGAGGAAGTCAGTAAACATGAAAACAAAAAAAATAATATAAACACTAATAGCGATGATATTATAGTAACACAAGGAGTCACAGAAGGATTGATATTTACAATCGCGGGACTGATAGAAAATGGTAAAGAACTATTAATACCGGGGCCATCTTATCCTGTTTATATTAATTATTCTAAATTTTTTGATGGTGTTCCAGTAGAGTATGAATTAGATGAAGATAACGATTGGGAGCCCAATATTGATGACTTAAGAAAAAAAATCTCTGACAAAACACAAGCTATTTTGCTCGCGTCTCCTAATAATCCCACTGGGGTTGTATATAGCGAAAAAAAGATTAGAGAAATCATTAATATTGCTGGAGAACATGATCTTCCTTTAATTTCAGACGAAATTTACGATCAGATCATATATGAGAAAGAACATACCTCTCCCACCTCGATTAGTAAAGATGTGCCTGTTATCGGGATGAACGGCTTTTCAAAAGCTCATCTCGCAACGGGCTGGAGAATTGGATATGTATATTTCCATGATCCTGAAGAAAAACTTATGGAATTAAAAGAAGGAATCAGAAAATTAGCAAGGTCGAGATTATGTGCAAATTCAATTGCGCAGTTTGCAGCTATAGAAGCCTTGAAAAATCCCGGAACCCATACTGATGAGATGGTTAAAAAGCTAAGGGAAAGAAGAGACTATTCTTATAAGAGACTTCGCGATATTGAAGGATTATCAATAAATAATCCTGATGGTGCCTTTTATATGTTTCCCAAGATTGATCTAGAAGGATATGGTAAATGGAAAACTGATAAAGAATTTGTTATTTCCTTACTAAAGGAAAAGGGTGTTTGTACGGTATTTGGTTCTGGTTTTGGTTCACATGGAAAAGGACATATGAGAATAACTTTTTTACCTGTGATAGAAACTCTAGAGACCGTGTATAACCTTTTTGAAGAATTTCTAAAATAAAAAGTAAAGTAAAGAAAAAAAAATATTAAAAAAATAAATTATTACTTATTTCTATTCTTAAATTTCATTATTCTGTTGAGCCCTTTCAAAAGAGCTAAGACAGAGCTCATTACAATATCTTCATGTGTGGCGCTTGATTTAACTATGTAATTGCTCTCAAGATCCATTAATTCAATAGTGGTATGGCCCAATGATTCAGTTCCTCCTGTTACAGCATCAATCAAAAAATCTAAAAGCTTAATTTTGCTCATTGGTTCAAAACATTTAACAATGGCTTTGACTGAGGAATCAACAGGACCGACACCAATTGAAGATGCTACTCTTTCAAAGTAATCCCCGTTATCCCTTATTTTTAGCTTTACAGTGGAAGTGGGTGTTACTGATCCTGTTAATACAGTTAATTCTTCAAGTTTTACAAATATCTCCTCTTCAGGTAACCCCCCAAGAACATCTTTTACTATAGCCATAAAATCTTCATCTAATACTTCATGACCCTTGTCTCCGAATCTTTTAACATTTTCATAGATTTTTTTAAATTGAACATCTGTTGTTGTGGCTCCCATTTCTTCCAATTTCGCTTTAAGGGCATGTCCTCCAGTATGTTTACCAAGTTTTATGGAATGGCGCACTATTGATTCAATATCATCTGAACGTTGGATTCCTATTAATTCAGGGGTAATCGGTTCATAAACACGCGCATGTTTTATCATTCCATGGGCATGAATACCAGATTCATGAGCAAATGCATTTTGGCCAATTAATGGTGTTAACCTACCGATTCTAACTTTACCACCACAATAACTTTCTATTAATTTAGCAGTGGGAAAAATCTTCCTTGTATTTATATTCATAGGTATCCGATATAAAGCATAAAGTGACATAGCTGTTTCCTCGAATGACGCATTTCCTGCTCTCTCCCCTAGTCCCATTATAGTAGTTTGTGCTTCTGAAGCACCATTCTCAAAAGCGGCAATGGTGTTTGCAACAGCTAATCCAAAATCGTTATGACAATGGGCACAAATTCTAACATTTTTCGGTAACGCTTCGTAATTCTTTCGAATAACATATCCAAATGCATTAGGAGTAATTGTTCCAACAGTATCAGGAATATTAACTCGAGTTGCTCCAGCTTCAACAGCAGCGAGGTTTGCCTTAATAAGGTAATCTAAATCTGTTCTCGTAGCATCTTCCGCAGAAAACAATATGGTAGAATAATGATCTTTCGCATATGAAATTAATTCTATAATATCATGTAGTACTTCCTCTCTTGTCATTTGAAGCTTTTCCTTCAAATGGAGATCTGAAGTCGCTATAAATACATGAATACTATCCATATCTGCATCAATCACCTTATCAATATCCAGCTTACTTACTCGTGCTAGCCCAATTATTTCTGAATCTAATCCCATCTTAGAAATATCTCTACAAGCAGCAAAATCTCCGTCAGATATTACGGGGAACCCTGCTTCAATTACATCTATTCCCAAATCATTTAATGCTTGGGCGATAGCAAGCTTTTCATCATGGGTGAAGGTAACTCCAGGTGTTTGCTCTCCATCACGGAGGGTAGTATCGAAGAAATATGCTTTTTCCGGGAGGTACAGATTCTCCCGAAGTATATCCATCATATCCGATACATAAATATCTTTTTTTTCCGTCATTTTTAAAAATCCCATTTTTTTATTTTATTTAACCTATTTTAATTTAATATCATTACAACGCCTCTCCCGCTTATAAGAAAGTTAATACCTCAGTTCTTATAAGACGAGAAGAGGCTCATAATAACAATAATAAAAGTAGATTTAACAAACTTAACAACAAACCTATAGGAGAATATTGCTTCAAAAATGCTTTAACATGTGAACTATGATTATTTGCAAGCATTTTCATATTTTTTCCCATTCGAGTTGTTAATTACTGAAATGAATTCACTCTAATATTAAAGATTTACTGTTTCTTGATTTGATTGGCTACTACTATAACAAATTAAAAAAATGATTTAATTTTCTAAGGCTTATTATTCTAAGTACAGGAGAAATAAAGGCTTGAATAAATAAATTCAAATCCTAGTTTTAATTTTTTAACTGAAATTACTGAATAATTACATGAAAATGAATATTGATGAAATTTGGGGACACGCAGATTGGACCGTTCATGCACGGAGTATCATTGATAATCTTCAAAAATTCCCAAAAGAGTCAAAAATAATCCTAATTTTAAGACATTCCCATAGGAATGAAATAAGTAAATATGAAAGCGCTCATAAGCTAAGGTTAACGCCCCAAGGTCATGCCATTGCTAAAAAATTTGGCGAAAATTTACCTAAAAACCGACCAATACGAATCTTTCATAGTATTATATGGCGATGTAAAGAAACCGCAGAAAATATATATCATGGGTTCAAAAACATTGGTGGGAACGGGGAAGTAAAAGGGATTTTTCCTCCGTTATATGAAATTGGAATCAATATGAAGGAATTTACAGTAGAATTTAGAAAACATCCCTTCCATAAGATTTTATCTCGCTGGGCTGCTGGCTTTTATCTTCCTGAGGAGTGGACTCCGTTTATTCAATATTCTCATAACTCTGCCAATCTCATTTGGAATCAACTCAAAGATGCCCCTGAAAGGGGATTGGATATTTATGTCACTCATGATTGGCATCTCATGACTTTTCGTTTTGGATGGTTTGGGCTCCCCCCAGATGATAGATGGGTCAAGTTTCTCGGAGGGTTTGCATTCACTTTTGCGGAGGATAATATAATACTATTAGACTATGGTGAAATAAAGTCTTTGGAAAATCCGCATTGGTGGAAAAAAAAAAGATAAAAAAATTATTGAGCATTTTAGCCCAATTTATGGTTATTTATTTAATTATTTCAAGAAGATTATATTCATCAATAATCTGGAGAAGACCTTTAATGATTAATTTGTGGTCGTAGAGATCGTTCGCGTCGCTTAAATTTGTTTTACAGAAAGGACATTCGGTTGATAAAATATCTGCACCTACAGCATTTGCCTCATCATTTCGCAAGCTTGCAGTTCGTAAACTAAAGTCTGGATAGCCTGCTCTTACTCCCCCGCCTGCCCCACAGCACATAGAATTGAGCTTGATACGGTACATCTCAACAAATTTAATCCCTACATCCTTCGCCATTTGATTAAGTATAATTCGAGGTTTCGAATACCAATTTTCTATGCGTTGGCCAATTTTTCTCATGTCAAACATGAGATTCTTTGACTCTTTAATCATCTCCTGTTCAATTTCTATAGCTACATGTCTTCCTAAATGGCATGGGTCGTGATATGTAACAACCTTTCCTTTTAGTTCCTTATTAGCCTTGAACTTGATTTTACCTTCTTCGATCAAATCAGCAATTAATTCTAATGCATGACTTGTTTTAAATGGAAGCTTTTCTCCTTCTGCTATCCATTTTGGATAATCAAGCGTAAAGGTTTTATAACAGCCGGCACAAGAGAAATAAATCATATCCAAATTCTTAAAAGTTTCGATGTTTTTATTCATTAAATCCTTAGCAGTTTCAATAGCTCCCGTCCTAAAGAAAGGACTACCGCAACATACTTCATCTTCTAATATGGTAAAATCTATTCCTAAATTCTCTAAAAGCCTACAGGTAGCAACAGATACATCCATTTGTCTATAGCTTGCAGTACATCCAACATAATAGCCAACTTTAGCATCCTTGTTATTAATATGTTTCTCTAAGCCCGCATCTTTTGCCCATTTAAATCGATCCTGCGCTGCACCACCATAAGGATTATTTTTATCCTTAACTAAATTTTTAATAAGCTCGTGTTTATCAATCATCGGAATTCCGGCTTCAACGCAGGCTGCTCTTAGCGCCTCAATTATGTCAACTGTAGGGATTTTATTTTCACATTGAGCGGAACATTGCCCACAAGTAATACAAGGCATGAGCACATCCCTCACTTCTTCAGAAAATTCTAAATCTCCACTTAATATTGATCTGGCAATCCAAATTTTTCCCGCATTCCAGAACGCTTCCCATCCGTATTCTATACCGGCTGGGCAAGAATCAACCATTCCTTCATAAAGAACTGTACCTTGCTTACCGGTAAATTCTCCTATTCCTTCTTTATCTGGCTCCCCAGAATACGCGAATCTACATGCTTTACAGTGAATGCATCTATAAATTTGGCTTTTTAATTCTTCTAATCTTTCCATTCCTGTTTTCGACATTTTTTTTTATCACCTCATTAATTTATGGAAGAGCTAATCTTCCAGGATGCATGATTCCAGCAGGATCAACCAATTTTTTAAATGCTCTAAGATATTTCCAGTACATCCCTGCTTGATAATAGGCCTGGATATGTATATACGGATCAGGTCTGTAGTTTAACCATCCCCTCTGTAATCCATAATCGGTCATTGCTTGGTTAAGTTCTTGTACTCTCTCAAAATCGGAATCTTTAGTACTATCGAAGCAAACTATAGGCATACAAATCGCTTGTCGGCACCTTTCAATGCTCGCAACCCACATTACTGGTGGAAATCCGAGTTTTTCTGCTTCTCTTACATACATATCACAAAATTCTGCGCATTCATTCCAGGGCGTATACCATGTAATAAATAAAAAGCCTGCCTCCCAAAAGGAGTAAGGTATTGCAATTTTGTTTGGCTTTTTCATTCTGCTGGCAATTTGTTTCGGATGGAGTTCCTGTTGTTTTATTGAATCGGGATCTTTAGCTCTATTAGCTTTGTAATCTTCTGCCATTGAATTAATTCTCTTGACACAGTAATCCAATTCTTCTTGAGTCTGGGCCCAAATCTCCCAGTTCATCCACCATTGACTAATTCCTATTTCTTTATAGAAGTTATAGTCATGTGGAATTTTATCCTTAGGCCATCTAGCCATAACAAGTGGATAATTCCCCCCTTGAACCATTACAGTATTGTGAGCAACTCCAAATTCTTGATGTCCAATTTCGAGAGTAAGATCTTGCATATCTTGAGCATTGGACATACCCCATACTACTACGGTCTTGAATTTTGGATGTGGATAAATCTTAACTGCTACTTTTGTAATAACACCCATAGTTCCCTGTGATCCCATTAAAAATGACCACATATCTGGTCCAAGCCCATACTTATAGAATGGTTTTGCAAATGGAAGTGCCCAAGATCCTGTTCTTACAACATCACCGTTTGGAAAAACAACTTCCCCACACATAAAATTATCCCCTTGAGGCCCTACGCTTGAAGTATAAAGTGAAAAACCTCTATCAATTGCATCTCCCATAACGGTAGCTGCAGGAGGCGCTCCATCAGCGATAGGAGGTGCCCAATTTGGATGATTCTTGTGCATATATGCCCATAATCGGCCATTTGTGACACCAGGTTCAACTATAGCATAACGGTTGGCCTCATCGATTTCAATAATACGGTCCATTCTGCTTAAATCGAGCATAACACCACCAGGCTTAATTGTAGGGCAAGCAAATCCCCCTGACAAACCTGCTGATACAGGACTGACCGCAATCTTTTCAGCAGAACAGTATATTAATATCTTACGAATCTCTTCGACATATTTTGGTCGTACAACAATATCAGGTATTTGGCTTTCTAAACCCATAACCGATTTTGCGAGATAAGAAGCGGTAATAGCTTTGTTATTAGTAGCGTAATTCTTTCCTACTATGCCCACTAGCGCATCTAAATCTTTTTCTGTCGGTAATTTATATGAAATTATTTTCACCCAATTTTTTTTTTTTTTTTTTTTTTTTAATTTTTTAATTTGTTTTTTTTATTTTTTATATTAAATTTTAAATTTTTAATTTTTTTTTTTTTTTTTTTTAGTTTTTTAAAAAATTTTAAATATAAATTAAAATTTAAATTTTTTTTAATTAAAAATTTTTATA
>SDBT01002086.1_pt1 | contig 35835 bp, 25 predicted proteins | sample 2277101 | NCBI WGS metagenome assembly SDBT01 (sample SAMN10404973, study PRJNA504765) | marine sediment metagenome | isolation source: marine sediment core GS10_PC15, 103 cmbsf | place: Arctic Ocean: Southern Knipovich Ridge | collected 2010 | reverse complement strand
AAGCCATTGACCGGATGCTATTACGGTCTTAGAATGTTTCTGCACGTGGGGCGTTAGCTCAATGGGAGAGCACCAGCTTTGCAAGCTGGGGGTTGTCGGTTCGAATCCGATACGCTCCACCAGTTCGACGTATTAAACCCTTCGGCTATGATGTCGAAGGGTTTTTTGTAATTATGATGCAGGTTCCCCGAGGTCAGGGTGCAGTTAGATACAATGGCCTTGAGGATTGACCGCTTCTTGGCCGGTTTGCCGGTTTCAAATTCCTCCGATGCACTTACAGCTGTGTTTATAAGCCTTTCAGCGTGATCGTAGAGACTGGCATCTCCGGAATCTAACCGTTGGATACGCGCCTTCGCCTGGTCCAGCTTTTCAGAGTGACGCTGGTGTGCCCTCTGCCATGTATCGCGGTCAATATTCCCGGCCAGGTAGTCATCGTATGTGGTGTCCACCATGGTCTGAAGTCGGGTAGCAGTCTTGGACACCCGTGCCCTTTCCTTATCCCTTTCATCGACCTCCGCACGCTTGAAATCCTTGATAGCTGAGACAATCAGCTGGCGGTCGGTGTCGGGAAGTGAGATTTTTTGCAGGTGACCAGTGAAAGTCCCCGTAAGCACATCTTCCCTGACATATTTATTACCGTTGCACTTTCCACGTGCGTTACTGCACTTGTAATATCGGTGCCCTTTGTTGATAGAACCGGTCATGAGACAGCCACAGTGTCCGCAACGTATCAGGCCACGATATGCGAACTCGTGCTTACTGGCCTTAGGCCTGGACCTCTGATGAATATTTGCCTGGACCTTGTCCCACAGTGCAGTAGCGACAATCGGCTCATGCTCGCCCCTGACTACGATATCGCCCCATTTGATAATGCCCTTGTAGATGGGGTTGTTGAGCATCTTATGGGCACGAGTAGGGTAGAGCGGTTTGGCGTATCTCCAAGGGAAGCCTTTGGTGCGAAATTCGGCACACAGCTGTCTCAGGCTGTAATCACCGGTAGCGTAGGTATCGAACAGCCACCGGATCGCCTCGGCTTCCTCGGGCACTATCTCAAGAGAGCGGGTTTCGGGGTTGGTACGGTAGCCATACGGAACGGTGCAGCTCCACTTTCCCGCTTCCGCACGTTTGGTCATGCCTTTCGTGATTTCTTCACCCAGGTTGTCTATGTACTGTCGTGCCATGAGGACACGGATTCCCTGCATAAACTTGTCACCTGATTTCGCCCCAGGTCCGTACTGTGTGCCTTCCTTGACGAAATGAATGCTAATTCCAAGGTCCTCGATGGTGATGTGGTCCTTGAGATTCCTGACAAGCCGGTCGGTTTTCTCGACCAGCAGGATTGTCTCAGGATTCACCTTGAGATAATCCAGCATCTTGTCGAACACAGGCCGTCCGGGTGCTTTTGCACTTTCAACCTCAACATGCTCCTGGGCAATCCGGAGATCGTTGTCGAGTGCGTATTTCCGTAGCAGGTCGAGTTGCGCTTCCAGTGAGAAACCCTCTTCCTGCTCTTTGCTGGATACCCTTGTATAAATCACGCAGTCTGTCATGAGAGTAACGCAAGCCCCAGTTTCATGAGAGATTCGATATGCTCAGTCAACTCGTCATCGGACGGGAGACGCCTGTAGCGCTCGTGGAAGCTTTGCCGTCCGAGACGGAGTGTGCTATGTGAGTATTCAATGTCCATTGTAAGCTATAACCCCCACTTAGTAAATATCTATACTAGTCTAACTGGTCTATGCTGGTTATCCCAAGTAGGTACTGGCACCTACCAGCCCGATTCTTGTTCCTGTACCGGAATAATAGCGGAATGGCCAAACACCTTGTTCCGGTAGTCATACCGGCAGCCTCTGTTGACATGGCAACAACCTGCAAGGCCAGTATTTATGGGGGAGTTAGTCATTTCGCTCCTTAGTGGACCACGGAAACCGGAATGATCGGAATGATATCCACCCCTTTTTAGGATTATTTTTATTACCCCTTTTATTTTCTTCTTTTCTATAACTATCAATATCATTCCGGTCATTCCGGGAAGGGGTTGGAATGTCAGTTTCCATCGGGATTTGCGGTGTCGGAATGACCTCCGGATTCGACACGGAATCGACCCCGGTATTGGTTTGATTCCGGAGTGTAAAACTGTACATGGTTTGGTTCAAGGATTTGTCTTTACCCTCGGTGACGTACATATAAGCTTCAAGAGCCACCTTATTATGCCGTAATTTCTGACCCAGAGACTGCCCACCTGAATATGGCCACACTTCACCACGGCTTTCAGCTATTTCCTTTAACGATTCATCCAATTGTTTGGCTGTGACCTTCACGCCACCATTTGATCTCACCCATATCAGTAACGTAGTCAGGAAGATATCGATTTCAATGACGAACGCATCCTGAAGCTCGCGTTGCTTTATCGCAAGTGAGCGAGCCGTTGGTTCACACCCAAGTGCTTGACCGGCAATCACGGTAAACCTCGCATATTCCTGCATACGGGATTTCGGGACCTGGATTGACCTCCAATCTGTTTCGTCGATCACCCTGAGGATGCCCTGTGCGTGAGCGAGAAGGTCCTCCCATAACCCGATGCGGTTCTCCTGGATCGGCTTCAGGATGTCGGAACCGAAGTCCATGCCCGGCACTTCCTCGATCCTCATTAACTCCATTATCCTGAGTCGTTCTGCCACATCGTCCCGCCTGAATTTTGGTGTCCTGCTGGATAATGCAACCATAGCCCTGATACGGAACTCTGCAAGCCGGTTTGTTGTGTGCAGGATACGTTTGGCGATGGTTCCACCTGTAGCAATCACAGCCAACTTGTCATTGAACCACCCAATCATGCCATCTACATTATCAAGTCCAATCAGGTCAAGAGTGGTGATTACGGTGTCGAAGTCTCTTTCCTCCCGGCCAACGGGCATCACGTCCCATGTTGGTCCGTAAAGGGTTTCTCCTATGGCACGTATAGCTGTGGTTTTGCCGCTGCCCTTAGGTCCGATCATGGCGAGTATAGTTTTGTCCTTGATCAGCTCACGCATGAAGACACTCAATGTCCAGCACAGGAAATCGAGTTGGCACTCTTCAATGGTCAGTTTGTCTGTGTTGAAAGGGATGATGTCGAGGATAAGGGACTTGAATAAGCCATTTATCACCGGCTTCTTAGGGATGCCTTTCGGGGCATAGTATTTAGATGACTCGAACAGAACTCCATCAGTGCCGTTAGCCACTACCTTCACTGAATCCTTAGTCACTCTGTAGACTTGGTTCCCTTCTGCCAAGATGTAAATGACTGATATTGCCCCATCATTGATCCTAAGGTGACTGAACCTGTGAACTGTTGCTTTCTCACCCTGATTCGTCGAGTGCAGGTATAGTTCCTCAGCTACATATTTATACGTTGCTTCCGTTGAGTTCAGGTTGTACCCTCTGAGTAGGCGGGAGAGATCAACCGAATCATTACCGAGTGCGGTCAATTGATGGGAATTATTATCGAGATAGTATCCGAGGTCATCCTCACGGAAGAACTTACCTTTATGTTGCATATCATCCACGATAATCATGGTCACTATCTGATTAACCTCGAATGCTAGCAACTTTATTGGTTTGCCATTTTCATCCTTACTGCCAGGGTCTATGCCACACCGAATCTCATTAACTGCAGCACGTGCGTTCTTTCTTGGAGCTCTAGCTGATGGTGACCGCTTGGCGACCTGATCCTGCGGTCCTTTCTTAGTAGTCTTGGGTAACGTATCAGTCATAAAGGTATTACTCCTGTCAAGATGTGGGTGTTGCTTCGTAACCGACCTTTCTTCCTCGGCTTGCTCCACTCCCGGAGCTTCAGCTTGTTGTCTTGCCGAACCTTCATGATTTTGTCACCATGTCTTCAGTATTTATTCTCCCGTGTGCAGTTCCAGGCAGATTCCGTCTCTCCTTGAAGCCCAAAACTGCGATTTCGACCTTCTGTGTGCCGCTTACAATGCGGCGTTTCAGGTATCACTTTTTGCCATGCGTCTGAGAGGCCGTTAGAGCGTCGAGAAGGTAGTGGGTAATGGTGAGATACCTCTATTCGGGAAATCGAGCCTGAGAGCGCGATGCCCTCCAGAAGACTCCCGAAGAAACCCATCGGATTCCCGGTTATCCCATACTCGACAACAGTTCGCTTCCCGCAATACGGGTATAGGACCTCGCCTGTTGGTGCCCAGAACCGCTCCCCATAGACATCGCAGGCTGTAGAACTAGGCACTCGACGCTTACGCTTTGACTCCTGCTTGGAGTCCCTTTCCCTAGACGTGTAGTTAGTCATTTTCCACCTCCATAGTCTGTCGCTGATGATCTGCCCAGATCGCTCGGGCGACCATCTCAGCGAGCAGGTCCTCGCAGGCTTCCCACTCGGACTGGGTCATCGGAGTGGGGGAGATGCAGGTATGAATTGTGAGTCTGCTGACATTGCCCGCAATGCTTTTCTTCTGCTTGGGTTGTGATCTCTTTGTCCTGTATATCATGATTCCTCCTTGGTGTTAGGTTATCGCTTAACGTTCTTATTAAAAAAAATATGACTGTAATGTTAGGATACCCAAAGCTCCCGGTAGTCGCGGTATAATCCAACCTCATAAATCCGCCTCTTCATCGCGTTCCAACTCATACCGAACTCACGAGCCAGGCTATCCGCAAGTGAATGCCAGTCAGGGCGGCACATGAGCTTAACTACATTATCTTTAACAAAACCGCATTGCCTGGCCCAGTATCTGGAGCGCGCTTTCAGCATTGAAGCTGGAGCGAGCAGACACGCCGCAGTGTAGTCAGCCCTTCGCTCTATCGGTGTCAACGCATCACTTGTTCGGCAAAAGATTCGTGGCAGATCTGATCCAACCGTGGGTATTTTCCCCGACTCCTCTGCCAGCGCTTTCTCTTCATCCGTTAGGTCGAATAAATAGTGCCCGAGTTCATGTGCCATAGTGAATCTCACACGCCCTTCGCGACCACCCTCTTCCAACTCTTGGTCGAGAAAGATCGTCCATTCGGAGTAGTCTGGATCCCAATTCATGGCCGCGAGGAATTTGTCTTCCGGATCAATGGAAACACATGGAAACCTTTCCTTAAGGGGGAGTATGTCCAGACCGAACCCCAGATACTCGGTAGCTATTTTCTCAATCGAGATCGGCAGAAGCATTCTCTCGCTGCGAGATTGAAGATAGTCCCTGTATTTCAACAGAAAAGCAGTCGTCGAGCTTTCGACTTCCTGTTCCCAGTACCAGCCTAGAACATCCTTGCACATTCTATTAGTTATCATCAACGTCTCCCTCGGCTGCGGATATGATTCGCTCCCAATCCTCCTTCGTGAGCTTCTTATCTCGGACGATTCTCATGAAGCGTGGGAGCATCTCTGTGTTAGCCTTGTTCTTTGTAAACGCCTTAACGAAGTCCGACGGTACCCGTTTGGCCTCTGCCACAAGTGTACCCCTGGGAAGCTCAAAAATGTCCTCCATCTTCTCAAGCATCTCGGCTGACGGCGGGTAGTCGCGATCCTTTTCGACACGGCAGATGTAAGCCGATGAAACCCCGAGCTTCCTCGCAAACTCCCTTAGACCGATGCTTGCGTCTTCTCTATACATTCGCAATCGCTCTCCGAACGACTGTTCTTTGTTGACCAACTTAACACTCTCCTTTCGGTCCCCGTCCGCTATGTGTTAGCTTACCACACTTATGCCTGTTTGTCAAGACCAAACAACTGGAGAATATAAAAAAATGCAGTTATGCACCAGAGAATTAGCAATTGGAGGGATGGCTGAGGCACTAAGTGCCCTATATTGCTTATCATCCAATTATAGACAATAGCCTACATGCTCCTTTTAAGGGCTTTGCTACGCAGTCAACCTTGTGTTCCGGATAGATACTTCAAGCATGGACCGAACCCCAATCCAATCTCTCCCCGATCCCCTTCCCGGCCAGGTATCGTCTGAGAAGCTCATTGTCCGCCTTCCGCAGAAATGCCTTCAGGTTGTAGTTCGTAGGCACGAAAATCCTCCTATTTGAATTCGGTAATGATAGAATATCCGATTGACTTGGGAAGTAGCAAGTGTTAATTACTCGATTCACGATATCTGTCTAATCCTAAATCAGGATGACAATACCCAATGGATAACACTATCTTTATCCTTGCTATCCTGATATTATGATTTGTGCGGTTTAGAGCAGTGGAGAAACTACGTAACACTCTGGCACGTTTGGGCTCAAAGGACCTTGCTTCTCTTCTCGGTGAAGAAACAACCAAGTTGCTTGAGCTGCTCGGTATGGACCATGTGAAACCCACAAGCCTGGCTGATTTGGTAATCAGTCAACGTGGTTCCCATGAGTTATTGCTGGATAAGGAAACCAGACTACCAATTCTCGATGCACTTAATCAGGATGACGCTGATAGACTTGCTAGGTTACTGCAATTAAAGGCCTCAGATCACCCATGGAACTCAATCCGCAGGCTCGGTTTCTCAAAAAGCAGTGTATCAACGGCAACCCTATTTTCATTCTTCGGATGTCCACCAATAACTGGTGAAGATGAAATAGAACTTAAGCATCCGATTAGTGCAATTGATCCAGCATATAGCATGTTTGATCACCAAGTAACGGCAAGCAAAGAGGTTATCAGATATTTATCCGATCCAGATTACCCACGTGTCATGCTTCATATGCCAACCGGCTCGGGGAAGACAAGAACAGCGATGAATGTCATTTCCCATTTCCTAAGGCAACGCATGACCAAAGGGAAGGTTGTAGTTTGGTTGGCTCACAGCGAGGAATTATGCGAACAAGCCGCAGAGGAATTTGAGAAGGCCTGGAGTATTCTCGGCAACCGTGAAGTCTCCATCTATCGTAGCTTCGGTCCATATCGAGTAGATTTCGATTCAATGACCAATGGCCTGGTTGTTGGCAGTCTTCAGCTTTTCTTCCAACACAGCCTGACCCATCAAGGGGCTTTCTTATCACTTGCTAGACGAGTGCCTTTAGTAGTAATGGATGAAGCGCACCAGGCCATTGCACCGACCTATAAACACTTACTGGATATGCTTACTACTGATCCTAAGACAGCCATACTAGGCCTGTCAGCAACACCTGGACGTAGCTGGCTAGATGCTGAAGAAGACCTCAAATTGGCAGAATTTTTTAACCGTCAAAAAGTAATACTTAAGGTTGAAGGCTTTGAAAACCCAGTTGAGTACCTTCAGACAGAGGGTTACCTTGCCAAGGTAGATTATGACTACCTGCATTTTTCAGATGTAGAACTGCTGCCTGACGAGATTAAAAAGCTTCAGGATGGTCTGGACCTGCCGGATTCAGTTATAAATCGCTTAAGTACAGACCACAGAAGAAATCTGCTTATTTTGACACATTTAATGAAAGAAGCCGAAAAAGGCGGTAAAATACTGGTATTCGCATGTACGGTTAAACACGCACATCTAATCGCGGAATTGATGTGCACAAAGGGATACAAGGCTGCAGCGGTTACGAGTAAGACTAGGTCAGATCGACGAAGGCATATGATATCTCAGTTTAAAGAAACAGAGAACATCCAGATTCTCGCAAATTACGGTGTTCTGACCACCGGATTCGACGCACCGCGTACGAATACTGCAATGATTACTCGACCGACTCAGTCAATTGTGTTATATAGCCAGATGGTTGGTCGCGCTGCACGTGGACCGCGAGCTGGAGGAAATCCTGAATGCCGGATTGTCACAGTTGTAGATCAGATTCCCGGGTTCAGAAGTATTGCTGAGGCATTTACCTTCTGGGAGGACATTTGGACATGACTAGCACAGAACAAATAGATCTCGGGTATGAAATACTTCCACCCGGATTAGCGATTAAATCAATGCGATGTTCTGGGTATCGTGACACTGCCCATGCACTAGCTGAACTTATTGACAACAGCATTCAAGCAGGAGCGGAAGTCAATGAATGCACGAATGTAGAACTGCTTTGTATTGACAAGGTTGAGGTTTCAGGCAACCGAAGGCAACAGCACATTTCCAACATAGCTGTATACGATAATGCCACAGGAATGGACGCTAATACTTTGAGGATTGCCCTACAATTTGGCAATGGGACACACCTAGACGCTGAGAATCAGAAAGGTATCGGGAAGTTTGGAATGGGATTGCCAAATGCCTCGATTTCTCAATGCCTTCATGTCGACATATGGTCTTGGCAACATGGTGAATGTCTTTATACATATCTCGATATCGACGAGATTCGCAATGGTACGCTAAGGCAGGTACCTGAACCTAAATCTGTTAATCTACCTGACTACTGGAGAAGGCTTATACTTGACCAAATTGGTGACTCTGGCACCTTGGTAGTGTGGTCTAAAATTGACCGAGCCACATGGAAAACAAGCAAAGCTCTATTTCGAAATACTGAATTCCTTGTAGGTCGCATGTACAGATATTTTCTTAGAAATGGCACTGCGTCGATACGCTTTGCTTGTTTTGAGGATTCATATGGTGAAATTACACACAAGATCGATGAAATAGTTAGACCTAATGATCCCTTGTATTTAATGGATGGAACCTCAACCCCTGATCCTTATGACATACTCCCTGCATTTGACTACTGTGATACAACATCGATTGATGTTAAAGTGAAAGGGAACTTTCACAAAGTTCAACTTAAATGGTCAGTAGTAAAATTAGATGCACGCCGGGAAGGTGGGCATTCCCCGATAGGGAAACATACTAGTAAGAACCAAGGCATATCAATTGTTAGAGCGGATCGCGAATTAGAATTGAACCACAGTTTCGACCGAACATACGAAGAGAAAGAACGGTGGTGGGGTCTTGAGGTTCAATTCCCCACAGAGCTCGATGACGTATTCGGTGTTACGAATAATAAGCAATCAGCAACTGCTTTCATGGCGATGAGCTTAGAATCTGATGCCAATGCAGAAGGCATGACACCTGAGGAATATCGCGATGATCTCAGGATTACCGAAGATCCACGGCTGGCTATTTATGAGATCTCTGAAGCCATTAGGAATATACTTGGACCTCTTAGGAAGCGAATTGATCTTCAGATGATTGGCACTAGAACAAAAACAGATGTTTCTCCTCCAGGATCTGCTGAGGATATTTCTACTCGAGCCACAAGACGGCGCAAGGAGCAGCTTGGTGAAGCTGGTGCTAGTGATCTGGATGAAAATTTACCAGATTCAGAACGAGAGGAAATCCTTACTGCGGAATTGGTAGACGGTGGATTACCAGAGGATCTAGCCCAATATGTGGCAGTTGAGTCCGTGCGAAGGAATGTTAAATACTTATTTCAGCAAGCCGATGTTCCTGGATATCCTATATTCGATGTTAAATCTAAAGCTGGTACAATTATTGTTGTCATAAATACAAACCATCCTGCGAGTGATGATTTATTCGAGCTTTTAAAAGAAGAGGATGGAGTGAGTGACACACCTGAGCTAAGAGCTCTTAAACTGCTCCTTACAGCCTGGGCTAGGCTTGAAGATACAGCCACAGATCAGCGTCGTGAGACCATGGTTGACCTCAGAATGGATTGGGGTCGGATTGCTCGAGATTTCTTGCAGGTTGCTGATGAATAAGTGGTAAATAGGAGCACTGATGACAAAGGCTTAAAGATGGGCGATGCTTTACAAAAGAATGAATTAGCACAGCTTATTCTTGCCGTACTTGAGAAGTCTGGCACACCCTTGCTTGCGAGACAAGTCGCTGAAAATATATGTAAACAAACCGGTATAAAAATCAGGCGTAAGGACGTTAATGGCTGCCTTTATGGGAGTATCCTTAAAAATCAAGTGGTCCAGGTTGCAAACTACCGATGGACACTTAAAACACAAACTGGAAAAATAACTATAGATCAGCTAGGTACCAACGAATCAATTCCATTGAGCGATTCTGGATCACCCAATAAGGGTGTGGAAATTAACACTCAAAATAAGGCAACACTGTTTGAGCGACTTGATGAGAGCATCTCGGTTGAATCAGTCCGTAGGGATTTGAAATTTTCTTTCAAAGAAGGGGATCTGTCAGGTCCTTTTGTATTTGATGTCCGGAACTCGATGAATCAGCTCGATATACGGCTCAACACAGCCCATCCTGCGAACCAAGGCCTTGAAAATCTATTTAATATTCCAAGTAGCGAGAACGGAAATCCTGCTCTCAGGACTCTTAAGCTTCTACTTAAAGCCTGGGCGAAACTAGAAGACGATGCTGAAGGACAACGTCGACAAGCTCTCGAAGACGCCCGGCTTGACTGGGGACGAATCGCAAGAGATTTGATCCAAGAAGCTGATGATTGACAGCAAAGTAACATTTGTAACAGAGTCCATCGGTGAAGCTATTATCGAAGCAGCTTCTAAAGCAAGCTGGCAGGTTGCTATCGTATCTCCGTTTATCACGAAGGTTGCTCTCGACAAGCTTCTTGCCCCCATTGACCCTTCAGTGAGGATTTCAATTGTGACAAGATGGCGTGTTCGAGATGTGGCCGCAGGCATTTCCCAACCCTCTATCCTGGACTCTCTAGTACCCTTCACTGATTCACGTGTTGTGCTCCAGCAGGATCTCCATTCGAAGCTATATGCGATCGATGATGAGATTGCATATGTGGGTTCGGCAAATGTTACTGAGGCAGGTCTGGGATTTGCCAGTGCGCCGAATTTAGAGACAGAAATTGCTGTCAGTCCAATACCGACTTCTATTTTGACCTATGTGCGTGGTCTAGAGACTTCAGGAGTTCCTGGTACACCAGAATTGCGCTCAGAAGTTGAAAAGGCAGCGAATTGTATTGAAATACAAGATGACCAGAGCATGGAAGAAGTTGTTCCTTCAAAACCTCCTATATCAAACGGTTTTGACCTGGCAACATTTCCATCAATGAGGCATCCCGAAGAACTGTATGAAAGGTATCGTGCAATCCAGTCCTGCAGTTCTAATGACGAACGCGAGGCTGTCCTTAATGACCTTATTTGTGTTGATTTACCCTACGGTTTGTCCAATGAGGAGTTCATGACAATAATTTCAAAGAAACTCCTTGACGATGAAATACTAATGGATTTCGATGAATATTTGGCTGAACCGAGACGCTTTGGTGAAATGACTCAGTGGCTGAAAAACCAATGCCCTCATATTGCTGACGATCACTCCTTTGTCCAAAGACGTCTACAGACAATACTCAGATGGCTTCAATATTTTATCCCTGAGCGATACAAGTTAGACCAACCAAATTACTCTGAGGTTTTCTACAGGGTGGATTAAGTATCGGGATTATACTCTACATAGCACATACATCATTTAGACTATCAAAAACTGGCTCATGTTGGGTATGGTCGATTTCAATGGGGTTAACACCTGCACTCTTGGCGGATCTGAGAACAGTCTCATCATAAATGTTATCATTACGAGTGATAGAGCGGTATTTACGGAGAAATTTCAGCCATTTCTCCAAGCTCATATTTTAACGATCTTTTCTTTATTATTTACGCCTAATCAACAGATTAATCCATTCAGTCTTGTTTGAGCCATCTTCATTTGATGAAATGGTTTCCCATTTATGATCAAGCTCAAGCCGATCATCAGAATTATATAAGCAATCAATATTACTATCATTGTAATATTGGTAGAATCTGCCTGTTTCTTTTTCTAGTTTACTACCTTGCCCTTTTTTCACACTCACAAACATAATGCCTTCTGGCTTTAATGCAGTTGCTAATTTTGATATTACTTTAACAGCCATAACTTGCTCTAAATGTAAAATTGATGCACATGCCCAAATACCGTCGAATTCTTCCTCAAATTTCATTTCCTTGAATCTCATCAACGTGCAATATGCATGAGGATATTCGTTGCATTTACGAACCATTCCCTCGGAAGCATCAAAAGCAATAACGATGTATCCCTTCCTGACAAAATAGCGGGTGTCTCTACCCGCTCCACAACCTGCGTCCAGAAGCCTCGATCCCATTGTAAGGGATGGTTCAAATTTGCTGTACAGATGTTTGAGATCTGTATACATTGTTTTCTTAGCGTATTCATCAGCATATTTGTCGTAATATAAGATAGTTGAATCAGTTTCTTTATCTTTTTGCACAATCCCATCAGCAATATCCTCTAAATATATTTCTTTTAATATATCCTGCAATCTCAATATCGCACTTTCTATTGCTCCATCCAATTCCCGTGGAAATATGATATCAGAATACATGGTAGATTTGCCTTTAATTTCGCCAGTGTATGCTAGGGATAGAATCCTTGTATGTGTAGCAAAATTGCCGAGAAGTTGTTGGAGCTGTGTTTTGTCAACGACACCGACTGATAATTCAATTAGCTTAAGCAAATCTTTGTTTATATCAATAATCTGACCAAGTAGTTGGTTATCTAAGTCGTTAAACTTTTTGCCTTGTATTAGGAAAAGCAGGGTCCTAAAAGATTTATCAGTTTCACGATGTTCAACTGCAAATCTGCGATATAAAGTAACTGATTGTGTTCGGAATTGCTTGAAAGGCCCGTAAAATGTGTTGAGTTTATTTAATATATCTGCACGCTCATCTTTATGACGTGCTAAATTCAGTTGCTGTAAATTAATTGTATTCTGACGCTTAAATTGTTTATTCTGGGATTTCAATACAATAATTTGGGAAATAAAAGAAAAAACTAATGCAAGTATACCAATTATTATTGGTCCCCAAGCTTTCACTAGTTCCTTGTCAACAATCCAATCATGGAAGGTTTCTAATATAGCTGACACATTTAACATGGCCTATTGTCCTCATCACATTCTGTCATCCCACCCTCTACCTAAACAAACTTTCTATTTCCCCACCTTGCATTTCTTCTCTCTTCTTGTTCGGCGTGACGATATTTTGTCGCTTTATCGATCACAGTATTATTAGCCTTATCATATTCCTATTATTCGAGTAACTTATTCTTTAATCGTATTGGGCATTCAAAAAAAGCTCTTACTTCCTGAATAAGTGCATATTATATATTATTTATGACAAATCAAGCACCCTATCTCATCTTCTGGATCCACAAATCCAGGTGCGAACATCTCGGCGAGTGTGCGGGGTTTTCGGTTCTTTGCTAATCTCTCCTGACGCTTCTGCTCCTGCTCTCGGATAGCCTTAATTCTCTCAGGTAGCACAAGTTCGTTCAGACTCTCGCTCTGGCACCAGGTGAAGAATTCTTCAGGTTTCTCGTAAGCCTTAGCCTTCTCAAACAAGTCCGGATGTATTTCCATCAAGCCTACCCATTCAATACGTCGCTGGAAGAAGCAAAAATAGCAACCCGACCGTGAGCGCCAAGACATGTAATCAGGAAATCCAATCCCGGAATCCTCCAATATGCGGAAAACATCAGACCTGGTAATTCCGTCTTCCTTTAATGGGAATAGGGGAACTATGGTAGACTTTGATGAGATATACCCGTCCCTATCCTCATCAGCTCGGATACCCACATATAAGTAAGTTGTATCCTCGCCGACAAATCGTTCAAAAGGTCGAATCTTGAGTTCCTTAGTGCACCATCGGGCAGATGGTGAGGGCAGGAATCCTCTATACACCTGCAACCAGTGGTCGAAGCCTCGATCACCATGCTCAGAGCAAAGACGAATTATAGGCTTTCCCAAATAAGCTTCGATTCGGATAAGATATTCATATGTTTCCGGTAATTCTTTTTGTGTGTCGCAAAAAACATACTCAAGGTCAAGCTCAGGACGAGTGTCACGGAGATGGATTGCTAAAGCAGTACTATCCTTGCCTCCTGATACAAGGCAAATATGCCGTGCAGAAATTTCGTTTTGCTCATCCACAGATTATTCAGTGACCTTTCTCAATCTCTTTCGCAATGATCCTGGCAAGTGCTGCAATCCGCACACCTTTTACATCCTCAGTCGGAAGTTCTTCTGATTCTAGGCTCTCTATTATACGTTTTTGGAGATCATAAATCACTGGTTCCATGTCTGGAGTAACTAAAACAATCTCCCTAGCCTCTTCGTATTTTCCATCAAGCAACCCAACTCGAACGATCTGGCCATCAGGTAGTTTTCCCTTTTCTGCAATCAGTTCCTCCAGGCGCAAAAAGTCACCTCTCATAAGCTGCAGGCGCATCTGGAATTCAACCGCATCATTGTCAGTCCAACGTTCTGGCGGAATTCCCTTCTGGATCACACGTCCTAAAACCTCCCGCCAGTCACGGTCCTTGATTCTAGTTGCCTCGCGAGCAAATAATGAAAGTGTCTGTTCGACTGCGAAAGGAACAATAGCTTCAGATCGCAGCTTCAATATCTCTTTGACCTGAGAGGCTCTTCCTTTAAGACTTAAGGTGCTTCGAATTCCTTGTTCTATTTCATCAAGAAGGTTTGGATAAGCCCGGTTCAGTTCGTGAATAGCCTTTTCTAGCTCCTTCGCCAACCCTCGCGCTGAAATCTTTTTGCCTTGCTTCAGTCCAAGTGCATCGGGAATTTCCTCAAACAGCAGGAGCTGTGGGTCTTTCGCCTTGAGAAGCGCCTCTCTGAAGGTAATAGTCTTATTATCTAGCTTCTTAGTATTCTTAGTGAATTGAGGGAGTTTTGCAGCGAACACCACCAAAGGTTTGACAACATCAAGGAGAACATTTACCTCTCCATCAGTCTCGACACCTGCTCTTGCCAGGACTTTTGCTGTTTCTGCAAGAATCCTTTTCTTTGTTTTATCAGATGCGAACTGCTGGATCTCGAAATCTCCCGGATTACGCACAAACAACTCGAAAACCTCATCACGAAGCTCAGGGATGAAAACACCTTCCTTTGAATAAAGCGCTACACGGTCCGGAAAGACAAGTAGCACAAGAGCAACCAGGATAGGCAATGGACCTTCACGCAGCCCATAGGGGGGTCTTTTAAGCAAATCGTACAGCTCCACTACAGGTCTACGTGTTTTACGTGTTGTTTTTAGAAATTCCTGAAATGCAATCCACACCGGTCTCCAATCATCGGATGGCCCACCAAATTCAATCTGACCCTTTCGCACACGATGAAATCCGCTTTCATGGAGCAGTGACTCATACATACTGACTTCCGGAGGTGTTCCTTCAATCCCCAAGCGGTATTCATTCGGGCTTCGGAGCATAGCTTTCAACAGGTTATTTCGTGCTGCAGCTGCTGCTGATGACAGATGGTCTCGGTTGATCAGTTCGTTCTTTATTGTGGGCGACTCAGAAAAAACATCGTCGCAAAGATGTGATAACCACTTGAGAAATTCCTGACTCGACGAAAAGCTCAATTCGTCACCTAAATAGATCCAGGTCGACAGCTTGGGCTTGAAAGGCTGACCTCGTAGACCAAACGTCTCACCAGTAATGGAAATGAGTTTCTCATTAGCGAAAGCTAGTCTGGTCAGGACCTCCTTACGAGCAGGCCGGTCTCCATCAAGCGCTGGAGTGTTTTGGACTACCCATTTCCAGACTTCGACTTCCTTAAGTCTGTTTTCAAGTCCAGATATCGGTTTGGGAAAAGCACAGATCGTAGGTCGAACTTCCGCTGAATCGAAACCTGCAGACAACTCCCTAGTAAGTTCAACAAGTTTCTTTCTCGATCTTGCAGAATTAGTTAGAACAAATAATATCCTGCCATCACGCACTCCGACATCATTATTCAAGTATTCGATAAGTTTATCTTCCCGACCATCTATTACATCTACAACAAAGGTCCTGAAGGTACCCGTTTCGAAATAATGTGCTCTCGCTACAACGGGATTAAGGTCTAATGCTCCTTTGATCAGGGATGAATAATCTAATCCTTCGATTTTTGTCAACCCAACCTGGTAACACTCGTCAACATTAACATCCGAGCCTTCCCACAATCCGTATGCGTTTGCATGTCTGCGAAAAACAAGGATCGACTTTTCAGTAAGGTAGTCAATTGCTTCCAGGACTGCCCTCCTGTTGTCTAATGCTTCAATCAGTGTTTCCTTATTCGCGCGCAATCCCATTGCAGTACCGTGGAGCATGAGGAGCCCCGCTGTTTTTAGAACCTTAGAAGTCAGGCTTGGTGCATCTGACCGAATCCTATCAATAGATTCAGTTATTTCAGCCCAACGTCTGGCGTAGGTTCCATGAAACAATGCTGGTCCAAGGGACGAGGATATGTAATCGAACAAGCGATCGGCTGTGTAAAATTGTGGTTTTCCATCGCTTGAGGCTTTTAATAAGAAATCCTGGAAACCATGCGGTTCGTTACTGGTCAGGAAAGAGAAAAGTGACCTTTCATTCTGTGAAAGCTGGCTTCTGAAAACTGGCCATAGTAGCGTGGTAACTATAGGATGCAACGGAAGGCATGAGAGAGCTAGATCTTCAATTTCTACACGTTCTCTTACTTCATTGATGACTTTAGATTTCAAGACTTTCTTCGCAGCCCTGCAATATTTTTGGGACAAATCTGGGGGAAAGTTTTGTTCAATAGATTCTCCAATCAAAGTAAGCATCTGATTGGCTGGTTCGAGGAAGATAACATCCTGGAATCTACCCTGTACTTTGGCCCATTCTGCCTGCCTGACGTGATCAGAGGTTTGTAAATAACTATCAAAAGCAGTGTGAAGTATCGTTATGAGAAGGAAAGGGATTTTGCTTCGAGCTGCTGATTCTGCAAGCCCTTGCATCAAGTGAATGTCTTCATCTTCAGGATGAAGAGCTGCGTATTCCAGGAATTTACCAAACTCGTCAATTACTACAAGAATGCCTCCGTGTTTCTTCTCTCGGGCAGTATTACTCAATTCGTCGAATATCGATATGATATCCTGGTCATTTGTATTTGTGGCTCGGAGCGCAGTTTGTATCTTCTTTACAATTTTGGGTCTAACTTCCCATTGCTTCGCAGCGGTATGAAGCCCCTCCAGAATGGTTTTACCAATAGGTCCCCTCTGTCCCATTATTGGAGCACACAAAAATGGACGAATACGAATTTTTTGATTTCGACGGAAGTGGCCTGCCGTACTACTTCTCGTAGCATTACCACTCAGGAGATCAGTTAGAAAGAGTGCAAAGGATGATTTCCCTGTCCCATAGGGTCCTGTGATTGACCAGGCACGAGGAGCTTTTGCATCCCTTGTGGCTTCAAGCATACGCAGAGCAAGTTCACTTGCAGTAGGCGTGAGGATATAGCCATCATGAGACTGTCCATCTGCAAAGTCACGTGCAAGGTGAACTGAACGATGGAATCTGCCCTTAACATGCACATAATCTGAAAGGCTTTTCTTCATTAAACAAGGGCTCCTTCAGATGTTACTTTTGAATAAAAGTGATCTAGAACCTCCATGCGTGTATCTGGAGTGATTTCTGACTCTAAAAAAATTGTCCGCATACCAGCAGTTTCATCGAGTTGGATCAGGGAATTTTGAGTTAGGTGATCAAGAAGCTCACTTAGAGCGTTGGATGATAATTTGAAGGCAGCACCAGGACTCCCGGGACCATAAAGAATCCTCTCGAAAGCCAGGGATTTTGTGCCTGAGCTTTGGTCTTCCCAGAACTCAAGCAAGGCATAGAGAAAGATATCATCCGGTAATGTGGGTTTAGGGCCGATTGCGAACGTGTACATACCAGTCTCGATCTCGTTAATTAATCCAAGTTGTACTAATGGGGAATCGAACGTTTCTTCTGCCGGTATATCCCTTGATGCTTTGGCTGGAACATATGTCCGAATAAGAACCTGGACGTCTCGTTTGATTGAGGCTTCTGTTGCACGAGTCTCAGCTTGTTCTGCTTGGTCGACAAGCCATCTTAACAGTTGATCTCTAGTGAACTGATTTGAACTGTATTGCGTGAAAAGAAGATGCCAGGCAGAAGCGCGATCTCGTCGGCGAACCAAAAGCCAGTGCAGTAGCCATGGTGTCCCGGGATTTTCTAGAAATGGATCCCATCCATCCACTCCAAAGAGCTTTTCGCCAAGCTTAGTCACTTTCATTTTCCAGGAATTTGGAATTTCCCTTTCTATCAGATCCAGAGTCTTGCACCAGTGCCTGATTGATCGGACCATATTCTTACCGACACCCAGGATCACGAGAGCATCCTCACGGCCAAATAACTCGGCGTCGTCGATTATCCCTCTAACACCCTTAGCGAGCCAAGTATACCGAAATGGGAAAGTCTCATGACCGGTAAAGCTCAGTTTGTTTGGCTGACTACTCATTTGTTTAGAAAGAATCTCAGAGTGAAAGCTCTTACTAGGGAGAGCACCCCGTCCCTCATCATTTCCAGAACAGGTACTATCTTAATGCAATTTGAAGGGATTTCAAGATGTCCTCGTATAGCCCATCAAAAGCGGGACTTGCCCAGTATATCCTTCACTTGCTCTTATTGATGATCAAGCACGGTTCGCTTTTAGCGCAAGACCCTCTCCCCTTGAAGCCCAAAACTCGCATTTTGCCCCTCCGCACCCCGCACCAAAAGCCCCAGTCCGGGTATCACTTTCTGGTAAGCGTTTTTCGGGGGGTTGGGGGGGCGAAATTAGAGCCAAGAGTGCCTTATCCTTGCCAGGGGAATTGGGGGCCTTGGACGGGGTCTTCAGACTTCCCGAATATCTCGCTGGTAATCCAGACGACACATGGTTAGCTTGCAGTAGAGCTTGCCTGAGGAAAATCCTTTTTAATGCTCAGTACATTTACCAGCAGGCTGGAGAGGGTCCCCAGACATAGTGACCTTCCCGGTCAATGTAGCCCATATCTTCGCCGTAATCGCCGATAGTTACAGATGCCAGGCCATTAATAAACGGGCCGGCCGAATAAAACTGATGATTAATAACCCAGTCTCCGTCTCGATTGATGTATCCCCACCTGTTGTTGTATTCTTCAATTTCAACGGCAACGGGAGCAAGACCATCATAAAATGACTCGGCGCCGTCAAACTGTGGATTGATTACAAAGTCTCCCTGCTTGTTTATGTATCCCCAGTTCGACCCGATTCTAACCGCGGCCATGTTCTCCCTGAAATCCAGGGCGAAGTCAAACTGAGGGTTAATCACTATTTCCCCGGCAGAGTTGATGAATCCGTAACGACTTGAGCTGGTTACACGGGCCATACCGTTGCTGAAGCTCCAGGCGCTGTCGAATTGGGGATTTACGACATAATCACCTGATTTGTTTATATAGCCATGGTCTTCTCCCATTCTCACTACTGCTAAGTTTTCAGAAAATGAACTGGCGGAATCAAACTGGGGATTAATACTATATTCACCGGTTCTATCAATATATCCATACCTGTCTCCGACTCTCACCAGTGCCAAGCCTTCAGAAAAAGCATTGGCAAAGTCGAATTGCGGGTTGATGATGTAATCTCCATTTTTATCTATGTATCCCCATCTTAATCCAGTTCTGACATTGGCGAGGCCATCAATGAATTTATTGGCGTCGTCAAATTGAGGGTTTATCTCAATGCGACCGGACCTGTCAACATAACCGTATCTGCTGCCGTTCATTATCAAGGCAAGGCCTTCAGAGAAGTCGGAAGCGGAGTCAAATTGAGGATTTATTACGTACTCACCACTTTTGTTAATGAATCCCCATCTGTCACCGGTCCTAACTGATTTAAGACCTTCGCAGAACCGATAACTGGGCTCAGCCAAGTCATCGCTCAACATGTAATTTATGGCCTCGAATTGCGGGTTAATAACGATTTCGCCGGATGAATCAATATAACCGTAACTATCATCGAGACAAATGACGTGCAGTGCGGGTGTTCCCCCAATTAAACCATCACCGCATGAAACCAGAAGCAGACATAGAACGATCGTCGGGATTTGATAAGGCTTTTTCATCTGAAGCACCTTCTATTCCATATGGTTGTACTTTTTTAATGCTGAATGGCCAGCACGGGGTTGATATCAAATTGATCCTGATGAAGCTTCGAACTGTAGTCTAGGAAGGATAGCAATTGTTGCATCCTTACAAAGGGGGGAGGTAAATGCAAAACTGACGTGAGCCAGAATATTGGACAAACACCTGCGGTAAGAAATTCTAGAAAACTTATCCCGTCCATGTAATCCTTCCTGAATCCCCATATTAAATGCCAAGAGGTACTCAAAGTCAAGGTTTTTATCAATCATATGGACGGTGTAAATGGAGGCTCGTCCGGGAATGTATCCCAATTGTACAGAATGCCTGATGTTGTCCTTTTAGATATTAGCTCCATTCCTTCATGAGTATATCTATAATCTTCCTGTGTGACATTATAATTCCCCGGTGCACTATCTGGGGAATCGTCCTTCCAGATGACGATCCCGCTAGCTGTGATCATATAGTCATACTCTCCTGTCCCTGGCACATGGCTGCCTGTTTGCCATTCAATTATTCTTGCATCATCCTGATCTAGCTCATAAACCCTAAGCACAGGCCCCCAACAATGTGGCCCCCAAAAAAAAACGCAACTAATGACAAGGGCATCTGTAGTAGACCTTGATTCGGAATCCCAATTCGCGAACTCAACAGGAGAGATCATTTTGCAGAAGGCGTAATCCGATTCCGACACGTTTGGCATTACTAGTTTATCATTTAAAACTAGCAGCAACTGTTCGTGTGTTCTTCTCAAGATTAGGAGCTCATAATGAGGATAAGATTCTTCACCATAATTTCCAACAATATCAGTACAATAGGTTGCAGCCACATAACTTTGTCCGGAAGTCTCATGCTCATAGAGCATTAGATTATAAGCACCATCTGGCAGATGCGGTCCCATGTTTGATGGAAGCCGGGGCCTTTCCACTAGTTCCTCACCTTCTAGATGAAGAACTAAGGGTGATGTAAAATATTTACTTATTACTATATCAAGCCTACCCCAGTTATCATAATTTTTTACCTCGATGCTCTCAACGTCACAAATGTCCTCGAGGTGACGCGCGAGAGGTCCAAAATTATCCCCAACATAACCCAACACTTCGATATCAATAAATCCTTCCGCATGCCACTCAACTATAATTTCCTTTCTGTCGTCATTGCCCAAGTCTCCCACAGAGTTAATCCTGAACCCTCCTTCCGTCCAGCCGGGTCCCTGAACATCAAAATCCCATCTCTCATTAGCTTGAGACAAAAGAATTTCGTAAGCTAGTACCGTGCTTTCTTCCTCCGGATTAGGTGCAATCGCTAAGACGAAAACTTCATCCCTACCATCGTAGTTGAGATCCTCTACTACAATATCAGATATGGTCGCCAGATTCAGCGATACTATCGACGAGATTTGTTCGAGTGTTGTCGGCATCTGCGCTAGTATTCCCGAATCAAGATAGGGTGCGATCTGCTCTGATTTTCGAATAATCGTATCAAGATAACCATCGATGTCAGAACGGCACTGCTCTATCGAGTCCCATTTGAAGGTGAGGGTATCAGAAAGATCCCGGATCCACTCATAAATACTGAAGATATCTCCCGGTTCATCGAGTACAGCAATAACCTCATCGTATTTCTGGTAATAGGTGTAGCTGACAGCATATCGCATGTGGGCGAACTTCATCAGTTTCAACCCAGCTATTCGGCCAGAGTCATTCAACGGTTCTTTGTTTCTGAGATAAATTTCTTCCAGGCGGGTTTCCTCATCGCGGAACACCCGGTACAAGTGAATGTAAGCGCACCTGATTCGAAGTGCTTCCATGTCTTTATATAGCGGCACACCGGTATTCACCGCCAGCGCGTAGGGGAGTATGACATGGGAAATTGCAGATCCCAATTCACCGGAGATTAAACCCAGCTGCTGTCCAACAGCATTTGTCAATGATGTAAGAGTGACGGTATTTTGTGGAGCATTTCGAATCAGGCTGTCGACTGCACTGGCCAGGGCATCGAAATCAGCCGTCACATAGTTATAAGCATCGCCTCTGGCAGCCTGGTATCCTTGGTATTCAGCTGAATCTGCATCAAACGTCCGTTCGACAAGATCATCCATCAGATCAATCCTCTCAAGAACATCGGCGTTTGCAATTGCGTGCAGGAACATATCGTGAGTCGCATCAGCGTAAAACCTCCCTCCCATTGACACAATCCCAAGGGCCACACTTAATTTCCCCAGGCTCTCAGCGAAATACTCCCGGTTTGTGATTTCCTGCCAGTTATCAAGAGTGGACTGTATCTCAGCAGGCTCCAGCTCGAAGATGCCCTGACTTGGGTTAAGTAAGGCAGAAACAAGACTGGTATCTACAGCGACATTACCACTGACCTCAGCTACGTATCTGCCAAGCCTCTCGTTCAGCACACCTTCCTCATACAGAGCCTGAGTTAATTCGGGTTGAACCAGAGCTTCAAGAAAAGCGTAATGATAATACTCAACGCGACGCCATTTTTGATCCCATGCATTGAAGATGTACAAACCACGCCACCAATCGTCCCCGTATTCCGCAGGCACATAGATTTCGTACGGGCCGTAGGGAGTGTACCTGGTGTAAGAATCGTATGGAGTCGCAATCGTTTGAGTGTACGATGTTACGTTGCTCATGCACTCACGAAAGTCGTCGTCATTTGTTGCGATGGACTTACCCGGTAGAGCGATTAACACGATTAGCGTCACAATTGTTTGAAGTTGAAGGGATTTCATAGTTCCTTCCTTAACTCAGTATTATTTCCTTACTCAACTCTAAGGTCAGGGCTGGTCAATCACCGTACTTAGGAGTTCATCCACAGCGATGCCACCCGGTTCAGAAATCCTTCTCACTCAATCAGCCGCCAGTACCCCGGTACACGGATGCCCTCCCTTACATGCGAATCGACAAACGTAAATCGCCTGCCATCTCCTCCAAGAAAATGCTGCCTCTCCGAATCCAGAAACCATCCTTGTATTCTTTGACCATTATAGGTAATCAGCCCATCTTCCCTGTACGACTCAGAAAATATTGGCACTTCTGCGATTCCGCAAGGCAAGGGTTTGGGTCGGCAGCTGCGTGCAGCGGGATTCAACAGCCTCCGCACGCATCAAATTGGCCATACTTCATATACCTCACCACCAGGTAATGGGCGGCTCATCAGGTAGATCACGTATATCCAGATTAATATACTCCCCACGCTGCCGAACCATTGTATTGTTACCAGCTTCATTTAAGGTCCACAGGCTTTGCCAGACACATATCAAGGATTCTGAAACTTCACCACAACAGCATGGATTGTAGTTGTAGGATTGTTCCCATACTATTACACCATTCAGGTCCTCCAGCACTTCGAAGTCATGAGGTAGATCGTCACCTTTTGTTGGTGAGTAAGCATTCCATCCAACCTCAATGGCTGTACCGGCTGATGTTGATAGATCGTAACAATTTAGGAATCCTGGAGCTTCAATATCCCATAAATCAATTACCCATCCAATACAAAACAGCGTATCGACTTGCCTGTTGACTGAATTAAGGATCCCGAATTCACTTTCCCCTAATGAAAAGACATGGTCGGTTCTATCATCAATCCTTTTGTTGAGCAGAAGCTGGAAGTTATCATCGATGATCTTACCTACAAGGAGCCCGTCGCTAGGGGTACGCTCCCGCAATGCTGATCCATTAATTTCATGCAGTGTTACATAATGCGTGTAACAAATCGCAGCATAGTTATGCGCAAAGCCATCGAATAATTGAATCCTAAATTCATGAGCATCCTGTGGCAGGAATGACATAGCGGAGTTACCCCAAGGGTATCCTGATAGAGAAAGAACTGTTTGAGGGAGGGACATTGTGCCCGGGTCATCGGCTTCGTCTTGCTCAAGCTGCCCATTGTATCCTAACTCAGACTCTCCTAAACCTAAATCCCAAAGATTTACAGTGCCGTCGCGACTGCCAGATAAACCGTACTTGTCATCCGGACTAATATCCACATCCGTAACAAAGTCAGTATGTCCAGCAAATGAACGTACTTCACAGCCTGCGCTTATGTTCCATAATTTCATCAGGTTATCGCTATCGCCTGACAGAATAAATTGACCATCACGGCTGATAGCTACATCGTAAACGCATGCATCGTTTTCAAAAGATTGTATTATAGTACAGGTGTTTACATCCCAGATTTGAAGTGGATGGCTTGAGCTTCCTCCAATAATTACACTCTCGCCATCAGGGCTGAAAACAACTGAGAAAATATTTAGAATTTGCGATGAGGAGTATATCTCCTCTCCGGTTGTGATGTCCCAAAGTTTTAATGTCTGGTTCCCTCTTTCACGCGAGTAACTTCCACTCAATAAGTGATGCCCATCAGGGCTCACAGCTACAGAATTCACACCGCTGTCAGTAAATGTCATGATCTGGTTACCAGATTCTATACTCCATTGAATTACGGGAGCACCCCACGAACCTGAAATGATATAATTGCCATCGGGGCTGAATACGACTGACTTTACAACTGATGAGTGGCCTTCATAATTTCGAATCTCTCTGCCACTATAAAGATCCCAGAGTTTAATAGTTTTATCGATACTACCAGAAAGTGCGTAAAGCCCATCTGGACTGAATACAACAGAATATACAGTGCCTTCGTGCCCAATGAACCTCCTGATTTCCTGACCGGTATTAACATCCCAAAGTCTCATTGTGCTGTCCGAACCTCCTGTAAGGATATAACGGTCATCCGGACTGAATGCAACAGTCCAAACCGGTCCATTGTGTCCGATGAATGTGCGAATAAGGCCAGAGCCGTCTGGTTCCATTGATTGATAAAGGCTTCCCTTTGGTTCGACTGCAATCTGCAGGATTCTGGTCTCAATTTTCCCATTTTCTGTCAGTACTTCTACGGTTATCTCAACGAAGGCCCCCGCACCAATCCTCCCCGCGATAAAACCGGTATTTGCCATTGTCGGTGTGGTGAACGAACCAGCTTCAGGGGAACTGCTTAACCATGAGTAGGAGATCTCACCAGGTCCGCTGGCCGTGACACTGAAGTTTCCGGTTGAACCAACAGTGAGAACCCGTGGGCCCTGTATCTCACTAACAAGCAAAGGCTCATCCTCGGAGTCCTTGACTACGATGTCGAGGATACGAACAAGTGGTTCACTATTATCCGAACTGACCACAACTTTAAGTGAGATTTCATTGTTGGCTGTAACCTCTGATGGCGTGAAGCCTACACACGAAGATTCTTCGTTCTCAAATGTCCCGGCTGCAGGCGGGATACACGACCATTCATAGATAATGCCTGTATCTCCCCCTGCTGTGAGGCAGTAAATCTCTGAGGAATTTTCATAGAGAAACGATGTTCCATCGATTTGACCGGCTGTAAGGTCGGGTCGATCGAGGATAACAACATCAAGGGTTCTTTCAACGGTTTCACCGTTTTCCAGGTTTACTTCCACCATTATGGTGGCTTCATTTACATCTCTTGTTTCAGAAGGGAAAAAGAAAGCATGGAAAGGGGCTTCAGGAATATCGAACGTTCCTGCATTTTCCGGAATACAGGACCAATTATATATTGTTACTCCAATATCATTTTCGACTGAAATCCTGTACGTGGGCTGCTGGACGTCGTAAATTACCGGTGGACCGATAATAGGACCGACGGTTGGCTCCAGGTCGGCGTCGAGAATTAGAAAAGTCAGCTCTCTGAGTATTGGAGGGCTATTGTCAGATTGGACCTTGACAAAAATGGAAACGGGAGTATCTTCCGAAACCTGCCCGGCAACAAACCTGGTACTTGGTGAAAATATGTCCAGAAAATAGCCGAATCCTGTCTCATCCGAATACCAGTGGTATTCAAGCCCTGTATCCGATCCGGCATTGATATGAAATTCCACATCAGTGCCCTCTGCAATCCTGATGGGTCCTTCGATTAATCCTGCTTCGAGGCTTCCGCAGTCACCGAATGAATCACTTGCTAGAGGTATCTTGATGTCTAAGAGTCGAGCTGAAAAATCTGCAAGGCGATAACCGAGAATCTCGGCACGGATAAAAACATCCGAGGTAAGACCCGCCGATAACTCGTACGTCAGGCAAGGTGGCAAAGCCCTACCCATCCCGGTAAGCTCCAGATATGGTTCTGCATTTATTCCCGGTCCCACAACTCCGAAGAAAAGGACCTTTACTTCGGGACGAATATAGCCCTTTAGTCCGAGTTCTGCGGTGGCTTGTCCGTCGATTACTGTCAATTCTCCCCCGTGGTTTTCTTCAGCGACCGGGCTCCAGTTTCCGTCTTTATACTGTGCTCCAAGCCTTACCTCGGTCCAGGTATTGAATCCTGACTGGATATAGGAGTCGATGTCAGCGTTGACATCCACTCCAGCGTAGAAGTCAAAAAATACAGCCCCAAAAACAGGCCCCACCCAGAAAAATGCCGGTGGATGGGAATATACAAGTGCTTCTTCACGAAGTTCGTAGTGTCCGGTTCCTTCAACCCTCAGGCCAAGATCAAACTCAAGCCTCCCCTTTGCAGCACTGTAGAAATACGTCATGCCCTGAAAGGGGTCAAATGCCATTTCAATTTCCATGCCGGGAGTAAATTTAATATTACCCTCGGTGAGTTTCACTGAAAGGTTAGGGTGGTCCAGCAACTCAATCGGTCCGATTGGAAATTCAATAGCCGGGTACCCCAGGATTTCACAGAACGGTTTCCCGATCTGAGTGTCTTCAATTTCATCTTCATCGACGGCACCGAAGTCCAGTAATGCAGAGAAATGCCCCTCCTCAATGTAATCTTCGAGAGTGGCCTGATCAGTTTCTATAATCAGGTGCGATCCTGTATCTTCGATATCAACAACCTTCCGTAAATAAGCCTCCTCACCCGATCCAACGAGAATGGTTCCAGGCTCTATGTCTGGAGCCGTTCCCTCATAATCAAACCAATACTTATCCTCATCTATAGTAACCAGTGACAGCTGAGAAGTATCGACATCGAATACATCGTCCACAACAACGACCTTTTCCAGGACTATAACTGTACTAGTTACAGTTACAGGGTCATTTTTGTCAGAATCTACCTCAACCCTAATCTCCACCTGCGAGTCAGTTGTTACGCCAGACGGATGAAAGACCGTAGATTTTGAAGTCTGGTTGTAGAATGTTCCTGCACCCGGCGGGTTTACCGACCAGGAATAGGTTATCCCTGCGTCACCAGTTACCTCGATTGAATACTCCTCGAGTGAATACTCATCTATCTGATCGGGACCCTTAATATCAGCAATTATCAACTGACGACCCAGGCATCCACCAGGCCAGATTACAAGCAGGAAGGCTACGATGGAAATCAGGAGTATCGATAAACCAAGTAGAGCCGCCTTTTTTCTCATATCCTCCTCCCAGGGAGTCAGAAGGTAAATTACGGAGCCACAAGATTAAGGATTCTGCTCAACAAGTCATTACATCCTGTCCGTCTGAAGAAGTCTAATAATACTCCTCTTGTCGTTGCTCAAGCAAGCATACGAATGTCCAGCCTTGAGGTTCCGGGAGGAGCAAGGCTTATCGCGCGCCTTAACGAAAAGGCAATACTCAAGTCATGCTTTGAATGTGCCAACTTGAGTGTTAGCGGAAATTGCGACTGCTCCACCGATACTAGCTGATATGGATGCTTGAGCATTTAAGGCAATCAGTTCTCGCATACGAACCTGAGATGCAGATCAATCCGCCAGCATCACAAAGATATTCTTTCTGTTATGAGGGGAGGATGAGTCAAGCGGCCAGGGGGGTTCAGGACATGAAACCCGATCCTGCACGCTCCCAGCCCATTCCGACAGGCCCTCATGTATGATTTAGTCGTTTGCGCCGTTTCGTCCCGGTAGAACTTCTAGAAACAAGCCAGTAGAGCCCGGTATTTGCTCCAGATGACCTAGACCCTTGCCAAGCTTGACATCGCTCCTCCTAACTTCTGAAACTCGCAAGTGGAAAATCGGGCTTCTGCGCGTGGCTTCTGGTGCGGGTTGCAAAGTGCGTTTTTAGCAGTTTTAGGTTGTAAGGGGAGGTGGAGTCAATTAGCAGCAAGTCTAAGGGATCAACCAGCACTTACAGGGGTAGGAATTTAACGTTTGCATCTTACGCCCAATCCTTCACCCCCCACCTCCACCCCCTCTCCCCTTGAAGCTCAAAACTCGCATTTTGCTCCTCTGCACACCGCACCCCAAGCCCCAGTCCGGATATCACTTTCTGTTATGCGTTTTTCGGGGGGTTGGGGGGACGTAGATAAGTCGGGCAAGGGGCTTGGGCCATCCTGGGGAGATAGGCCGCGTGTGCGGGCTTGATGCGGGAAGATTCTTGGAGATCGGCCACAACGCTGGTCGGACTTTGTTGCAGGAGGCAATCACGGCGCCCAAGTCTCGCTCGACCGCAGCGTCGAAAGTGCTGCGGTTAGTGGAAGAATCACTCAAAGCCATGATTGATTTCTCCAAGGTTTCCCGGGGACGGGATTCAGAAATCCACAGGGCTTGACTTGCTTCATTTTCTTTGATAGACATAGCTCAACGCCTACTCAATGCTGCCTGCGCTGGGAGGATGTGCGATGCAAAGAACAAGTTCGTTTCTGCTGTCAGCGGTAAAAGCTGCTGTTACGTGCATGGTAATATCAGGAATAGTGCTCCTTCTAACCTCTCCTGCTTTTGCTGGCGCACCCTTGGAGAATCCTTCCGGCACTTTTGTTGCTTATATCGACTATGTCGTCCCTGGCGATGCTGAGGCATCTGAGGATTTCAAGACCATCTATTTCTACGATAGGGAGAACAACACAAGGTATCGGGGTTCGTATTATCCGTTCGGTCTAACGCTTGCTTCGTACCCAGAACTAACTTATGGGGATCCCACATTTACCTGGGATGGGGGAGGGATCTACGGGGCCAATCTCGAACTTATCCGTTGGCAAGATGACGAGACGATAATAGTCGAGGCGTCTGTAACGCTGTTAAGTCAGTCTGGAACCGCTGGAACAACCATATCAGCGCTTCATACTGTATCGATAACTGGTCGGACTACATTTGCTGAATACACAAATCGTCCCGATTCTAGTTCCGTTCCTCCCAGCAACGATGCTGGCCATGTCTGGGACATGCTGAAGGAAGCCGCACGGCTCGACGAGTTTTGTCGGGACATATGCGCGGAAGATGTCCCGATTAATCAGGAGTATGCTCCGCTGGTCGTCAATAGCGAAAACTGGAGCACACCAGGTTTTAGCGAGGACTATGCATATTTGACGGGCATATGGTTAGCGGATGCAGAAGAGTATGTTGAATACCTGCGCGGTAACATACTACGAAAAATATCCATCGAGCCATGCTTTCTCGGAGCCCTTAAAGGCATCATTCCTGACCCGGAAGGCCGACAAGACACTTGGGAAGTATGGCCTGCTTATAGTGGTCTTCCGTACAAACTCGGATTGCTCAACGGGCATTATGCTATCGTATATTATCCCGAATATCTCGACTGACTACAAAGAAACAAAGCGAAAGCCCTGTCGGCACGACGGATTGCAGTTTGCAATGGAAGCACGACGTGGGAATCTGGGAATCGTCTGTTCCTGTGAAATTGAGAGCAACCAAGGGGCTCTTAACATTTCAAAATCCAACTTAAAGGAGGAGACACATGTTCTGGAAAGACTTCATGAGCTTTCGGAGGATGATTACGCCAGTGATTATCCAGATCGTATTCTGGATAGGATTTTCAGCAAGTATCATAGGCGGGATTATCGCCTTTTTTGCAGGAATCGTATTCGCTATTAAAGAAAACGAGCCAGGGTTAATACTCTCTGGGTTAATCGGGGGACCTTCATTAATTATAATAGGTATCGTGTTGACCAGAGTGTTTTGTGAATCAGCACTCCTTGTGTTTCGGATGAACGAAACTCTGACAGACATAAAGAATCTGTTGGGACAACGGCAGGGATAGTGAAAGAAGGTTGACTGTAGTCGAGCAGCATGCCATATGAGGCAATCGGTCTCACTCATAGACTGAGTTGCGTTTCTGGTGCGGTGGTATTCAGAGAAATTGAGGATAAAGAGAATGACTGGCAGAATAAAGAAGGCGAAGCGGGTGCTAGCCACAGACTGAGTGAGACGCAGTCGAACGTGTCAGTGCCCGACGGGCGGATTTGCGGAATGGCAGTACCGTCACAGCCTACGCTTGCGCTCCGGCTGTGATTGACACCCGGGCATGAGGACGACCTGAGAGAGGAGACAGAAGATGAAAAGAACCATGATAACAGCACTTGCCTTGGGGATCGCCCTGTCAGCAACCTTGATGCTAGGTGGGACCACAACTAGCTATAAGGGAGGGGACATTCCTGAAATTCCCGGAAAGATCGTTTACATCAAGAGTCCAGAGAGAAGCTCGTTAGGCAATGTCTGGGTCGCTGACGCGAATGGCGAAAACCAACGCCAGCTAACCACGACCGGGGATTGCTATGGGGCTACTTGGTCACCTGATGGAACGAGAATCGCCTACTTTCGCAAAGGAGGTTATTATGGGAATATCTGGATTATCAGTGCAGATGGCAGCAATTGCGAGCAGCTTACCACAACAGAGGATTGTGCCTCTTTTCGGTGGTCTCCTGATGGCACCAAGATTGCCTACTGTCGCGATAATGGTAGTGCGTTTTGTGGGTATCTCTGGTGCTACAACCTAACCACACGGAGCGCATGGCGGGTAGTACCAGACCTTATTCTGACTAATAATGGTACGATTCATACATGGTCGCCTGATGGCAGATGGATCGCATTCGTAGGTCTCTACGAGCGTCAAACAGTACCCGTCAGCGAGGACGGAGAAGAGGGTGATATAGGTAGTTCCTTTGAGTACACGCTGGAGATATGTTCACCTTCTGAGCAGAACCGCCAGACGCTCATTGAGAAACGTTATTATAACGTCTACGAATTCGTGTGGTCTTACGACAGTAACCGCGTGTATGTTACGGATTTGACCTTCTCCTCTTCTTCATCCAGTACACTAATAATTGCTTTTGTTGAGCTTTCTAATCCGGGATCAATGCACTTTCTCTTTGAAAGTGCAGATGGAAGTCCTTTACGCCTCCAGCTCTTGAGCGAAAAAGAACTCGCGTTCCAGGTGAGCACAATAGGCCGGCACTATGATGCGGTTGTCCGCTTCCTGAACGCTGATACAGGGGAGCTCGAAAGGGAAGTGCCGATTGCGGTCCCTGGTTATGGTATTAACGATGTCTGTATTCTTGGTGACACGGGCAGGTTTTGGCTGCAGACGCAACCAGTAAACCCCGACGGTTTTTTAACATGGCCAATGCAACTCACACTCGTAGTTAATGGCGAGACTATCAACGAAATAGACGGCGGGCACGAAGTCAGCTGGATTCCCAGCGGGAAAGCGGTCCAACCTGACTGACTCTAAGAGGGAGGTCGCTTAAGATGCAAAGCCAGATGCTGTTTTCTAAAGCAATGCTTGGTTTGCTTATTCTAGTAGAAACTCTTTTCATCCCTTTGACAGGGGGACAAACTGGGCAGTCATTCGCAAGTCAGTCATCCTTTCCAGCGTTTCCAAGCTACATCTCCACGGAACAAGAATGGCAGCAATGGACTGATACGGCAATCGAATGGGCAGAAAAATTAGAAGGTAACAACGCCTACTTTGGCATGTGTTTGGCCTTTGTTAGTGATGCATTTATAAATGCAAGTACGAAGCAAGGCCATACTAATCCAGGCCCTGCAGGCTGGGGAAATCCCAACGACGCGATTTCGGATTTGGGTGACAAGTTTTACGCTGGGGATAAAAATCCACCCAGGGGAGCTTTAGTATTTTTTTCGGCATTGGATCCGTATTATGAATATGGACATATCGGAATCTGTCTCGGCAACAACCGAATAATCCATGCTTGTGGGATAGTAAGAAATGACCCCATTTTTGATTCTGAAGGAGAGCTCTCTTCTGCTCTCAAAAACCTGGGTGTAATCGACGCTTACTTAGGCTGGGCATTCCCTCCCGAACAATGGTATGGCTCTGCACCATCCTCGGTTCCCTCCGGAACTGGCACTGTAGCTGCGAGAACACCTACATGTTTTTACTACCCAACAGGTTCCAAACCTGCCGGACCGTTAGAGAATGGCTCGTTTGGATCAACAGATGATGACGGAGGATATCCGGTCCCCGACGTTTGGCATTGCGGGTATGATATAGAGGGCACTGAGGGTGATAAGGTCTTCGCGATCGCAGACGGCGAAGTCGTGCTTATCAGTGAAAACGGTTGGAGCAGCAACGAAAACCCCGAGAATTACGCGTATCTCATTTGTCATAACCTTTTGAATGGTCAGAAGTTTGTCGCTGTTTATGGCCACCTGCGCCGACCTTGGACCCTTAACGTAGGTGACCATGTTAACGCCGGAAACGAGATAGGGTGTCTTGGTCCTTTACAGGCTGGGCGAATGGGCGGATCTCATCTTCACTTCGGAATCTATCAAGATCGGAATGAACCCGATTCATGCAATTATCCTTCCATATTCGGAAGGCAGGTGCTTCCTCGACCAGATGCAGAATTCGTTGATGGAGTTTTGGCTTATGGCAACTGGTTTGATCCCATAAGCTTCATCGAGGAGCGGATGCCTTCGAATCCGATAGGCGGAACAGGCAGCGCCTTCGCCGTTGTAGTAGATCGTTCCGGAAGCATGGAAGGCGATAAAATGTCAGACGCTGCGACCGCTGCGGACAGCTTCTTCACCAGACTTGACGAATCTAACCAGGCATGCTTCGTAACCTTCTCCGATTCAGCCGCTGTTGAAGTAAACATCGGACAGTGTTATCCGAATCTGATCGATACTCTCAAATACGCTGCCGTTTCCGTCTCGGCAGGCGGCTCGACCAATATCGGGGACGGTCTTAACCTCGCTTACTATGAGCTGGTAAATGCATGTGAAAGTGACAGAGCAGCATTGCTGATGTCGGACGGCATGCATAATGCAGGTGAACTTTGGCCGTATGTGGACCTGTTCGTCCAAAGCGGATGGCCCGTTCATACTGTAGCTTTCGGAAGCGATGCCGATCAGCAGACGCTCGCTCAGATTGCACAGATGACCGGAGGATCATTCTTCCCTGCAGGCTTGTCCACTATCACCCAGGTTTACAACAAGATTTACTCGCAGATGAATAATCAGTCGGTGCTGATTTCCTACAACGATCTTATCAAGCAGGACAAGCAGCTGACGTATGATGTCCAGATCGATCAGGATATCAGTCTTGCCACTTTCTTTACCGACTGGCAGGGCAGCAGAATCGATCTGCATCTGATGCTGCCCGGTTATGAGGCTCCATCGCAGAATTCAGGAGGAAATCCATTCAGAGAACAGGACGATCCACCTGAAGAAATGCCTGATACTCAGCCTGCGAACATAATCACCCCGGATAACTTTTCTGAATTCGACGGTGTCAGATATGTGGAAGCGCCCACGTATTGTTTCTATGAGGTAGAAGATCCATTACCGGGCAACTGGCTGGCCACACTTATTGGCACATCAATAGATCAGAGCAGCGAACAGGTTAACTTGACCGTCTCGGGAAGCTCTCCACTAATGCTCAATATAATGGGATTCCAGCCCACTTATAATTTAAATCAACCAATTCAGGTAGTCGTCAGAGTCTCCGGCATACTGGATGGCAATCCCGTTGAACTCCAGAATATAGAATTGACTGCAGTCATCAAGAAACCCAGACCTGAATTACTCAGGCAGGAAGGTGACACATGGATACTTGATCCTTTCGGGCAGTTGTTCTGGGAACTGGACAAGAAAGATGATGTTACGTTATATGACGATGGGCAGCATGATGACTGGGAAGCAGGTGATGGCATCTACGGTGGTGAGTACAATGAGGTCGATATCAACGGCCAGTACGTGATTACAGTGACATGTTCAGCTGAACTGCCGGATGGTACGGAAATTACGAGAGTCGCAAGGGAATCTGTTCAAATTGGACCGATCGAAGATAACAAAGTCACTTTGAGAGATTTTCTTGGCTTGTAATCAAAATAACTGTACTGTTTCTACGTACTGTCGTCCTTAACATTGCATGAAACTATACCTTAATAAAAACAAGAACAGCTCATATATCCCATTTTTTAAGATTCCAGGTCGCGTTACTAATCCTGATTCACAAACCTCAATCCCCGATACATCGTCCACACTACCCGGCCACTGACCTCCATGCTCTCGAACGGGCAATTCCTCGCTTCTGATTGAAAGCCTGACGAATCTATATGGAAGGTCTTTTCAGTATCGATCAGAACCAGATCGGCGCGGGAGCCTTCAAACAGGCCAATCCGTTCGAGCCTGTATATCTCCCTCGGACGAATGCTCATTGCATCGATCAGCCTTTCCAGCGAAATCCTCCACTTAAGAACAAGCTCGGTATAGCAGACCGGACAGTGGTTGCCGCCTCAACCACAAGAGGAAGTCATATTCGGCATTAGGTATGCGTCTTGGGTTTTTGGCATCGCAGTGTGAGCAGGTCAGGACTTAATCCAACCCCCCACCCCTTGGTCCACATCCCCCCCCCCTCTGGTCCCCCTTTCCATCAATCGACACCCTGACAGTCGGGTAGTGATCAGGTAGCAATCAGTCGGTATCCTGCCGGGAATTACCGCAATATCAAGTGTCCGCTATTATCAGTTATGTAGCATGTAACTCTGCAACCCGGCATAAATAGCGGGCTTGCGACCAGCAGGTCAAACCCTTATATAATGAATGGTAGCAATAAAAAGCGGGGAAAGTACAATAATAAAGCCATACGGGTATTGACAATCCCAGTCTAGCCTGTTATAGTCTGGGTATCAAATAGCAAAGCCCGCCGGGAAAAGTCGCAAAACAGACCCGACGGGCGTAAGGAAAATACAGATGTATTCTACCACAGTAGCCGGTTCTCCGGCACTCCCAACTACCACACAATCCAGCGGTACAGACACTCAGGACAAGCTGCACGACCTTGCGGACGTTATCGCGTTCTGCAAGCTGCACGACTTCCCCGCCGATGTAGTCGGACGCTGGGTCTGGGTGAAGTTCCCCGACAAGCCCGACGTAGAAACCCGCGAACTGCTGAAGTCTGCCGGGTTCCGCTGGGTGAAAATCCGTGGACAGTGGGCACACAATTGCGGGTATCAGTCCCGACGCGGTAAAGGCAATCCCCGTTACAAGTACGGCAGTATCCCGGTATCTGCAATCAGTCAGCACGACCTTGATACGATCAGGGGGAACGGGCAATGACCACTCAGGAAACTATTCCCCTTAACACAACTGAGAACACTCCGGCACACTGTCACAAGTGCTGGAAACTTGCCGACTGCAATCAGGCACAGAATATGAATGCACACACTGAACCCGTGCCGGGTTTCGTGGAAACTGAAAAGTACGTTGATTATTACTGTGCCGACTGCCTGCCGGACGATTGCCCGGACGAAACCACTTCCCCGCTTGACTGGGAGGAAACCGACAGCCCTTGCCATTGCAGCAGTTGCGGTATCCCGTTAGAACACTCGCTGACATCCGACGGTACCCGGTACGTCCGGGAGTCAGTCGCTGAAGGTAAAGGGTGCTGCCGGGAATTATGGCCGGTTGTCTGGTCTGACTGCCTGCCCGGTGAACCGTACTTTGACCGGTTCGACATCTGTGAAGCCCGGTACCTTTACGCACGGCTGCACGGGCAATATGAAACTATCGGCAGGCTGCACAAACTGGGCTTTTCTCCGGGCTTGTCACTCCGCAATTCGGACGAACCCGAAACCGCATTAACTGAGAACGGGCAGGCTATTTACTACAGGCTGATTGCAAGGGGGACAGTGAAATGAAACTACTTACCAAACAGAATCTTAAGGCCCTTCAGCGGCAGGACCCATATCACCCAGACGGACCCGGTCGCGAACTGCCTGCGTCTGAGTCACAAGTGCTGGTCAAGTTCTTCACCCCTGATGCCCAGTGGACTTGGTTCGCGGTTTCC
>SDBT01002085.1_pt1 | contig 35837 bp, 35 predicted proteins | sample 2277101 | NCBI WGS metagenome assembly SDBT01 (sample SAMN10404973, study PRJNA504765) | marine sediment metagenome | isolation source: marine sediment core GS10_PC15, 103 cmbsf | place: Arctic Ocean: Southern Knipovich Ridge | collected 2010 | reverse complement strand
ATCTAAGCGAGTATTATGACGCCGCGCGCACTCAAATAATGACATCCAGGAATAAGGACTTAACGTTTCAGTAAGATAAATCGGTAGCGTGTTCTGTGCATGTTGCTGAAGTTTACCTGGTGTTAACGACAGACCTTGTGTTGCTTCATCTGCGCGATAAATTCCCTTGTTAAACCAAGTGACGTTTGTCTTAGTTAGCACCATCCGATGTCTTGCCAAATTGGCTTCTGTTTGCAACATTAACAACTTCTCCTCCATTAGAATTAGAATAATATAGAGCCGGACCTAATGCCGGTGGGAGAGACCAGAAGCAAATATTCTCATTATCGGGAGAGGAATTGACGTTAGTAAATCCGATAAGTCCGGTGTCCTCGTAATCATCTTTAGCTACGATAACAGTTTTGCTACCGGTAGAAGTTACGCGGGTTATATCTCCATTGTCTATTTCGAATTTATCAGGTACGGAGGTTGGTATAGGGGTAGGTATTTGTGGGGTAGATAGAGTGTCAGAAAGACCTTGGTCTTCAATGTCTTCTTTGAACTTCTGGTTATCAAAATATAGATAAGCAACAAATCCATAAACTGCAATAGCAACTACCACTAAGAATCCAATAAGTATTGGAAATTTTGAAGACTTTGTCTTTGGTGTCACTACCTTAGGAGTGGGAGGAGGAGCGCCGGGAGACTCCGGAAGAGGCTGCAGGCTACTGTTATCCGGAGCAGTTGCTTCCTCAGGAGTCAGAGGTTCAGGCTCGGCGGAGACTTGAGTCACTTCAAGTGGAGAAGGCGGTGTAGGTGTTGAATCAGGAGGAGGAGGAACTGGAGGTATGCTTTGAGACTGTGTATTTACAGGAGCTACCTTAGTTGCATCAGGAGGTTTATTTGTATTATTATCGTCCATCAGTTCATATTGACATAATTTATCCGCCGGTATCAAGTAATAGAAAAAACTTGTCTTCGGAGTAAAATTTTTTTATAATCCAACTGCTATGGAAACAAAATCATTTTTCCTTGGAATTGGAGCAGCAGCGCTGATATTAGTGATTTCAGTGGGAAGCTATCTACTGGGAAAGCGAGCATCTGATATTGGTGGTCCGAATTCAATTAGTCCTACCCCATTTATAGATGGATCTCTATCTTCTCCGCGTACCAGCGAGCAAATCCCAACAATTACCCCTTCGTCACCTCAGGTTTCGGAAGATAACCTTAAGGCTGCAGTAGTCAGTAAGAATTATGCTGCACTTGAAGGAGCTATGGCTAATCCTGTATTAGTAAGGCTCGAAGCCACTGAGTGTTGCGGATTGCTTGCACCGGAAGAAGCTGTTGAGCAGATGGAGTATCTGAATAATGCCTTCGGAATTTGGGATTTTTCAGAAAGCGAAATTACTCAGGGCCTTGCAGCCAGTTACCCCGAAAATTACGGAAATGCAATAATCGGAATTTCATCGGACAATTACGTAGTTGGTTTTCAGCAAAATCAAAGCGGACAGATTTCCAAAATCTCCATTGCGGCAGACTATAACCTCCTATTGCCATAAGGATAAAAAGAGCTTCTTGTGATATATTTAGCGTATGATTGAAATAAAGGTAGAGAAGTTGGAGAAAGACGATGCCAAAAGCCGATTCAGAGTAACGGTAGAAAATAATAATACCTCAATTCACGAAGTAACTTTAAATAATGAGTTTTATCAAAGTCTCGATACGAAAACCAGCCAGGCAGAAATTATAAGAAAAAGTTTTGAGTTTTTATTAAAGAGAGAACCAAAGGAAGCTATTCTTTCGGAATTTGATTTAAGATTAATTTCAAAATATTTTCCTGAATTCGAGGATGAAGTTAAGCAGTTCTGATGGAAAAGATAATTATTAATACGAAAGATAAAAAAGAAATTGTCGATATCTCAGAAGAAATAGAGAACATATTAGCCAATAAAGAAAACAAAAATGGCCTGGTCAATGTATTTATAACTCATACAACCGCCGCCTTAACATGTGCTGATTTAGATCCAGGAACAGACAAAGATATGCTTGATGCCTTTTCCGAGATAATTCCTAAGCTTTCCTATCGCCATCCTCATGACCCGAGTCATGTAGGCGACCATATAATGAGCAGCATAATAGGCTCATCCGTTACAATTCCTTACAAAAATGCTAAATTAATATTGGGAACATGGCAGAGAGTAATATTGGTAGAATTTGACGGGCCGAAAAGCAGAAATATAATTATCAAAGTGATTAAGTAAAAATAAGATGAAAAATATTCAAATATTCTTTTATATTTTTATAACGGCGGTTGCTTTTATGTACTTTATTTATTATAAGCGCGGGAAAAATCCGCTATTGGTCCCCGGTGATTATTATCAAGTAAAAGCGGGACGTGCGTATTATTTTCCTTTAGGCGGAGCATTGGTAATTACTGCCCTTTTATATTTTCTCTTGAAGGTTGTTTTCTAATTATGTTTAAACTTCATATCTACCGAAAAACAGGAAACACTTGCTTCTGAATTTGAATCTAATTAAAAGACAATAATTTAGACGAATTAGCACACTTATCATATAATAAAATAATGCTTATATTAGGAATCGATCCCGGAACAGCAACTACCGGATACGGGATTATAAAAGTTGAAAGAAAAGATTTTAAAGTACTTGAATGGGGAATAATTGAAACCGAAAAAAATGGAAACCCGGGAGATAGGTTAGTCGAAATATACAAACAGATGATGAAGGTATTAAAAGAATTCAGCCCGGATGTAGTAGCGATAGAAAAGCTTTTTTTTGCAACAAATGCAAAAACGGCAATGAGAGTGGGTCAAGCTCAAGGAGTAATGCTATTTGCTGCTGCAAAAGCAAAAACTGAAGTTTTCGAGTATGCACCGGGAACTATAAAAAAGGTAGTTGCAGGTGATGGTAGGGCGGACAAAAAGCTTGTGCAAAAATCGGTAAGGAAATATTTAGGCGCACACGTTCGAAGCAAAAAAGGGCAAAAAACTCATTTTGATAATGCAGCGGATGCACTTGCAGTTGCGATGTGTCACGCATTGAGAGAGCGGGGGAGGTGATACAGATGGCAGATTTTAAGGTTGGAAAAGTAACTCACTATTACGACAAAATTGGGGTTGCGGTGGTAGAGCTTAACGCAACGCTGGCAAAAAGCGATAAAATAAAATTTGTAAGAGGGGGGGAAGATTTATTTGAGCAGGAAGTAAAATCCATGCAGATCGAGCATGATAAAATAGATTCTGCAAAAAAGGGAGATATAGTTGGTTTGAAAACAGAGGAACCTGTTAAAGAGGGAGCAGAAGTATATCGGGCCGGATGATTTGTTAATATTGTAATTTGCATGTATAAGTATCTCTATGAGAAAAAAGAGAAGGGGAAATGTCGAGTGGATTAATGCTCCTGATATAACAAAAAGAATTCTTCATTTAAATAAAGCGCTTAATCTAAGCTGGATAGAATCTTCAAAAATACATTGTTTCAGAAGTAAAAATTCTAAATCACGAGCTTATGCGCGTATTTGGGGATTATCCAAAGTTTGGCAAAAAGCACTCGAAACTGAACCAGCCTATGTGATAGAGGTGTTGACGGAAAAATTTGATAGCTTGCCTAAGAAAGAGCAGGATAAAGTTCTGCTACACGAACTTGCTCACATCCCAAAAAACTTTTCAGGAAGCTTACTTCCCCACATTAGAAAAAAAGGAAAACGCAATTTTCATGACAGGGTGAGAAAACTAGTAAGGCTATATAACAAAAAAGTAATATGAAAATTCTTGTTCTTCATGGCGAACATACGCTAAATTGCTATCAACGTCTTCAAGAGATAATATTAAAATCAAAAAAAAATGAATGGGAAATTGAACGAGTTTCAAATAACACAACTTTAAGTCTCTCGGAAAAATTATCAGCGGGGAATCTTTTTCAGAAAAACGCTTTGTATGTTTTGCAAGATTTAGACAAGGTTTCAAAGAGGGATTTAAATTGGCTTAAAAAAAAGAATGAGAGCTTAGAGGGATTTTTGGTAATTCTAATAAAAAGAAAGGCTCTCAAAAGTCAATTAGACTCACTACCTGCAAATTATCAAATAGAAGAGTTTCAGCTAACAAAGTATCTATGGAAATTATTAGACTCAATCACTTTCGGAAATTCGAAAGAGACAATTAAGCTTCTTCATATTGTGCTAAAAGCAGAGCCTGTGGAATTTGTATTTTCTCTAATAGCCAAGCAAGTAAGAGACTTGTATTGGGTGACGATTGATGATTCAAGCCTCCCCTATCCAAATTGGAGAGTAGGGAAGCTTAAAAAGCAAGCAAGCAAATTTACAAAAGAGCAACTTAAAAATATAATTCATGAACTTGCCGAGCTTGATATAAAGGTAAAAACCTCAAAAGCAAAATTAGCTGATTCTCTTGATTTCTTATTTGCATCCCATTTAGAATGAATTGATGAAGTCTTTAGCCGAACTAGCAAAGAAAGACATAAAAGATATTAAATTAGTTTGTTTCGATGTTGATGGCGTAACCATCAAAAAAGGAACCGATATTAAAGAAGTAAAAACAAAAGAGAATACTACATTAACAGTAAAAACGAATAATTTATCGGAGAGAGTCAGAGATAAAATGCTTGAACTGAAAAAGCATTTCGTTATCGCAGTATCTTCCGGTAGAAGCTCCATGTATTTGACAAAGATATATTATGAATTACTTTGGGGGAACGCTGCCCTTATAAGCGAGAATGGGATCTTCACGCTGATGAATGGAGAATTAATTCAAAATGAGAAGTTTGATGAAAGAACTCTTGATAAAATGAGAAACATTGTAATAGGTTTAAAAAAACTTGAAGGAAAACATAAAGATTTTAGAGCATTTGAACCCAAGCAACTTTTGATAACACTTCACGCTTGGAACGAAATTCTCGAAGTATATGATATTGTAAAAAAACACGACCCGGAAGGAGAATTCTATACTTGGTGGAATGGAGAGGCATTTGACATCGCCCCAAAAAGATTAAATAAAGGCACCGGGCTTAAGCATTTAGCTAATCATCTTAAGATGGATCTAAAGGAAACTATGGCAATTGGTAATGGTCCAAACGATAAAGATATGATTGACATTGCCGGTATTGGTGTAACTACAGAGCCAAAGGTGCTGTCAGCCGATTATCATACTACAGAAGATGAGCATCTTGGAGGCGAAGAATTAATAGATAAGCTATTAGAGCTAAGAAAATGATTAATCTCGATAATCAAGCAGAAATTGAAAAGTTTGATAAAGGGAAAATCTTAGATTCTATTAGATTACTTCCTAACCAGATGGAGCAATCCTGGGAGGAAGTAAAAAAGCTTGAAATACCAAAGGCGTGTTTTTTAGCCAATAACGTGGTGATAGCAGGAATGGGAGGTTCAGCCTTAGGAGGAAGAATAGTGGATTCTTTGATAGCAGATAGGGCAAGAATACCTATAGAAGTATTCACTCAATACGATTTGCCAAATTACGTCAATGAAAAAACTCTCGTGATTGCCAATTCTTACTCGGGCAATACCGAAGAGACTGTTTCAATGGCAAAACAAGCAATCGAGAAGAAAGCGAAGATAATTGGTGTCGCAACAGGTGGAAAGATTGCAGACTTGATGATCCAAAAGAGTCAACCCTCATATATTTTTGAACCGCGGGCAAACCCTTCCGGTCAGCCAAGAATGGGCTTGGGATATTCAATAATGGCAACCATTGCAATTCTATCAAAGTGCGGCTTTGTTCATTTATCGGAGGACGATTTTTATGAACTGGTAGCAACGACAAGGAGATTTATAAAAAAATACGACACTGATGTTGAAATTAAAGGAAATATTGCTAAAAAAATAAGCAAAAAGCTCCATAATCGGGCTATTATTCTTATTGCCAGCGGCCATTTAGTGGGAGTAGTTCATGCATTTAAAAACCAGCTTAACGAAAATGCAAAAGTTTTTTCGACCATTTTCAATTTACCGGAACTTAATCATCATTTATTAGAAGGGCTTAAATATCCAACAAAAGCTAAGGAAGTCTTTCATTTTTTACTATTTGATTCAGACCTTTATGATCAAAGGATTAGAAAAAGATTAAAACTAACTGCCGATGTAATTGAGAAAAACAATCATCAATTCTCTACCTTCAAACCCAAGTCGGAAAAAAAGCTATCTCAAATATTTGAAGTTTTAAGTGCCGGCTCATTTATAAGTTTTTATCTAGCTCTTTTATATGGAGTTGATCCGAATAAAATTCCATGGGTAGATTACTTCAAAGAAAAATTAGCTAAGGCCTAATTTGTTCCTTCGCCTCGTGTAATTCGTCGTAAAAAAAGCTATCAAGAAAATAAGTGTTTCTTTCGTCTCATGTAATTCCTCGGAGGAAAAGCTAGCAAAAGCATAACCATTGCTTTAAAATAAAACCATGACTGCTCGCAAAAAGCCTTTAATAGCGGACTTCAAAGAGATTGACAAGGGAGACCTTAATCTGGTTGGAGGCAAAGGTGCCAATCTTGGGGAAATAACCCAAGCAGGATTTCCTGTCCCTCGTGGATTTGCTGTAACCGTTCATGCGTATGATGAATTTCTAAAGGAAAATGAAATAGCCGAAAAAATAAATGAAATATTAAAAGGAGTTGATGTCAATAATAATGATGAATTAAACAGCGCCTCCAGAAGAATTAAAAGGATAGTAAAAAACTCTAAAATTCCGGATAAGGTAGCCAAGGAAATCATTAAGAAATACAAAAAACTCTCGAATAAATTATCCCATTCTTTGGTTGCCGTTCGGTCTTCAGCAACCGCTGAGGATTTACCTGATGCCTCTTTTGCAGGACAGCAAACGACCTACTTAAACATTAAAGGGGAAGCAAATCTTTTAGTTGCTGTCAGAAATTGCTGGGCGTCTCTATTTACCGCCAGAGCAATCTTCTACCGGGAGCAAAATAAAATCCCTCACGAAATTGTAAAAATATCGGTGCTAATTCAGAAAATGATTCAATCAAAAGTATCCGGAGTGATGTTTACCGTGGACCCAGTAACTAATGACAAAGATAAAATTGTCATTGAAGCTGTTTGGGGGCTGGGTGAATTAATTGTTCAAGGTTCTGTAGTTCCGGACAGATATATCGTTCAAAAAGATACTTTTTCAATTCTTTCAAAGGAAATTGCTGAACAGCATGTTCAACTTATTAAAAAGGGTACCAAGTCTGTAGAGGTAAAAGTTCCTAAAAATATTAAGAATACTCGAAAACTCGACGATAAAGATATCATCGCGATAGCTAAAATCGGCGAGAAACTCCACCGCCACTATTATTTTCCTCAAGATGTTGAATGGGCAAAAGAAGGAGACAATCTTTATATCGTTCAAACAAGACCGGTGACCACTTTGAAAAAGACTCAAGGTCTAATTGAAAATACGGAAGGAGGAATGATAAAAACTGCCGTAACGCCAATATTAATAGGTGCTGCGGCTAGTCCAGGTATCGGTACCGGAATTGTGAAAATTCTTAAAAGCCCAAAAGAGCTAAAAAAGGTGAAAAAGGGAGATGTCTTAGTAGCCAAAATGACTTCGCCTGATTACGTACCTGCGATGAAGAAAGCTTCTGCAATTGTTACCAATGAAGGTGGAACGACCTCGCACGCCGCGATTGTTTCCAGGGAATTAGGAATTCCGTGCGTAGTTGGTACTAAGGAGGCGACAGAAAAACTTAAAGAAAATACCGTTGTGACAGTAGATGGAGCAAAGGGATTGGTGTACCTGGGAAGCAATATTAAGGTAGAAGAAAAGCAGAAACCAAAAGATGATTCCACTCACCTCAAAACCGCAACGAAGCTATATGTAAATTTAGCAGAAACTGAACTTGCAAAAAAAGTTGCCAAATATAACGTTGATGGCGTAGGACTTTTAAGGGCAGAGTTTATGATAGCTGACATTGGGATTCATCCAAAAGAAGCTATAAAACAAAAGAAGCAGGAATACTTTATTAATAAGCTTTATGAGGACCTTTCCTTATTTTGCAAAGCTTTTAATCCGCGACCGGTTGTTTACAGAGCAACTGATTTTAAGACAAATGAATATCGAGCACTTCCCGGCGGGAAAGCATGGGAGCCTGAAGAATCAAATCCTATGCTTGGATATAGAGGAGCCTATCGATATATTGCAAATCCGGATGTATTTAACCTGGAACTGCAAGCGATAAAAAGAGTAAGAAAAAAATATAAAAACTTATGGATGATGATTCCCTTCGTAAGGTCTCCACAGGAACTGGCCACCGTGAGAAGGATGGTTGCCGGTGAAGGTTTATTCGAATCATCCTCTTTTAAGTTTTGGATGATGGTCGAATTGCCAATAAACGTAATTTTAATCGACGAATTTATCAAAGTAGGAATTGATGGGGTTTCAGTAGGTTCAAATGATCTCACAATGCTAATAACCGGAACCGATAGGGACAATGCAGAAGTTTCCAAGGTGTTTGATGAGAAGTCACCGGCAATGTATTGGTCTTTAAAGAGAGTTATCAAACATTGCAACAAGCATGGAGTGTCATCTTCTATCTGTGGACAAGCGCCATCGGTTTTTGATGATTTAGTTCAAAAACTTGTTAAAATGGGAATTACCAGCATCTCGGTTAATCCGGACGCAGTAAACAGAGTCAGAAGAGTTATTTATGAAAAGGAAAAAGATATAGCAAAAAGAGATTAAATTGGGCTTAATATTAGATGGTTAAGATGTGTTATTGTTAGAAAAGGAAAAAAATGGCAAAAATCTCCAAAATTTGGGCTCGAGAAATACTAGACTCTAGAGGAACACCGACTGTTGAAGCAATCTGCCAGCTTGATACGGGCCATACTGCCGTGGCATCAATACCTAGCGGCGCTTCAACCAGCAAGCACGAGGCTTTAGAACTTAGAGACGAAGATCCCAAAAGATATTTAGGAAAGGGAGTGCTCAAAGCAGTTGCCAATGTCAATGACGTTTTGGGGCCGGGGGTTTGGGGTATGGATGCCCAGGCTTTAGATAAAATTGATGAAAGACTGATAGAAATTGACGGCACCCAAAATAAATCCAAGTACGGTGCAAATGCGATTCTGTCAATTTCGATAGCGGCTTCCAAGGCTGCTGCCCTTTCATCGAACAAAAGCCTTTATGTATGGATTAATGAATTAGCCCGCAGACATGGGATAAAAAGAGATATTAATATACCAACTCCTGTTTTTAATATGATTAACGGAGGGCTTCATGGTGCTGGGAATCTTGACTTTCAGGAATTTCATGTAATTCCGGCCACTTCTAAAAATTGGACAACTGGACTTTTGATGGGGGTCGAGATTTATATGACTTTGGGTAAAGATTTAAAAAGAAGAGGGGCTATTCATTCTTTGGGTGATGAAGGAGGATATGCGCCAAACCTCTTTACAAACGCTGACGCGCTTGAAGTATTAGTTGAGTCAATAAGGTCTACAAATTATCAGTTGGGAAGAGATGTATTTTTAGGCTTGGATGTTGCTGCAAATACTTTTTACAAGAACGGAGAGTACAAGATAAGAGATAAATCATCACCGCTGAAAGATTCTGAATTACTCGATTATTATGACTTCATAAACAATCAATATCATCTTGCTCTAATTGAAGACCCTTTTTATGAAGATGAGTGGGAATCTTGGAAATTGCTGATGAAGAATATGCCGGACTTGACTGTTGTTGGCGACGACCTTCTATCCACCAATCCAACAAGGATAGATAGAGCGATAAAAGAAGAAGCATGCAACGGCATATTAGTAAAACCTAATCAAATAGGGACAATTACAGAAACGGTCAAAGTTATTAAAATGGCACTAGACGCAAAATGGAAGGTTATTGTCTCCCACCGCTCAGGTGAAACAAACGACTGGTTTATTGCAGATTTTGCTGTTGGAGCAGGTGCCGATTTTGTAAAATTTGGTGCACCTGCAAGAGGAGAGCGTGTCGCAAAGTATAATCGTCTATCAAGTATAGAGACAGAGCTTCTTCGGAAAAATAAATGACTTCGCAAAAATTTGCCAAGCTTGTAGTTCTTGTCATTCTTGATGGATGGGGAACTGCTCCAGAAAGCGCCGGGAATGCAATAACGCTTGCAAAAACGCCAAATATGGACAGGTATTGGGCTTCCTATCCTCATTCGCTGCTTGAGGCCTCCGGGAAAGCAGTGGGGTTACCGAGGGGAGAGGACGGCAATACTGAAACCGGACATTTGAATTTAGGAGCTGGAAGAATAGTCTACCAAGCTTTAGAGAGAATCAATCTGTCGATTGCAGATGGCTCTTTTTTCGAAAACAAAGCAATTCTTAATGCTTTTGCGCACGCTACCGAAAATAAATCAAATCTTCATGCGATGGGATTAATAGGAGCAGGAGGAGTGCACTCAAATATCGAACATATTTTTGCTCTAATACAACTGGCAAAAAGAAAAAAATTTAAAAATCTATATCTTCATCTATTTACAGATGGCAGAGACTCTCCTCCTACTTCAGCCAGAACCTACATTGATAAGGTAAATGATGTTATTAAAAGAGAAGGTGTTGGGGCAATAGCATCTATAATGGGTAGATATTGGGCAATGGATAGAGACCAAAGATGGGATAGAACAGCAAGAGCATATCTGGCTTTAACTAAAGGAATAGGCAACAAAGTAAAAACACCCGATGAAGCTATCGAAAAATCCTATTCAATAGGTCAAACGGATGAATTTATTGCTCCATCGCTATTATGTAGCGATAAAGACCAGCCGATATCTTTAATTTCCAATAATGATGCTTGCATATTTTTTAACTTCAGAATAGATAGACCCAGACAATTGACGAAAGCTTTCGTATTCAAGAACTTTTCTGAACAATCTATGATTAAAGACTATGATTTAGAGCAGCTGAAGTATGAAAAATCAGAAAAAGTAAAGGTAAATAGTAAAAAAGTATCTCAATTTCAAAGAGGGGAAGTATTAAAAAATCTTTACTTCGCAACCATGACGGAATACTCGAAAACAATAACTGAACAAGGCGTAAAACCGGCTTTCCCTCCTGAGAGGATAGATATTCCTCTTGGCGCAGTGTTGTCTGCCGGAAGAATTAGGCAGCTCAGAATTACAGAATCGGAAAAAGAAAGATTTGTAACATATTATTTTAACGGGCTAAGAGACGAGCCTTATGAATCAGAAGACAGAATAATAATTCCTTCACCAAGAGTTCCGACATATGACAAAAAACCAGAAATGAGTTCTTTTGAATTATCTTCAAAATTATTACAAAAGTTAAATGAGAATAAATATCAATTTATTTTAGTAAACTTTCCTAATGTTGACATGGTTGGTCATACGGGCAATATAGGAGCGACAGTCAAGGCAGCTGAAATTGTAGATGAATGTGTGGGTAAAATCGCCAGCTTTGTTCTAGCTTATGAGGATGGAATTTTACTTATTACTGCAGATCATGGTAATGCCGAGGAAATGATAAACCATCATACAGGAGAGATTGATACCGAGCACAGTAAGAATCACGTACCTTTTATTGCCGTTTCGAGACGATCCTTGGGAAACCCAAGGGCTTTACAAAGCGGAACACTCGCCGATGTTGCTACTACTGTTATATCAATTATGGGACTCGAGAAGCCCTTAGCAATGACCGGTAGAAATTTATTGAAAGAAGTATGGAAATAATTACCGAAACAGTTATTCACTTATTAACGGGGATTATCGAAACCTATGGCTTATTAGCGGTGTTCGTTTTAATGACACTGGAATCCGCTTTAATCCCGATTCCTTCTGAAATTACTATGCCCTTTGCCGGATTTTTAGCAGGAAGAGGATTAATGAATTTTTGGGTTGTGGTAATTGTGGGTGCGACAGCTAATCTAGCAGGTTCATTAATTGCCTACTGGCTAGGGTTTACAAAAGGAGAAGAGTGGGTTAGGGTAGTGATAAAAAAATGGGGGAAGTGGTTTTTGATAAAAGAGAAAGAATTTGATAGAGCAATAAAATGGTTTCAAAAGTATGGCGGGATGGTAGCTTTTACATCAAGGCTTTTACCGATTGTTCGTACCTTTATATCTCTTCCTGCAGGAATTGCCAAGATGAATCTTGCCTCATTTTCGATACTAACCTTTATTGGTTCTTTTATTTGGTCTGCTTTCCTTGCGTTCTTAGGCTTGAAATTAGGCCAAAACTGGTTGTCAATCGAACCGTATTTCAGACAGTTTCAGTTTCTAATAATTGGGGTGGGAGTAGGTGCATCAGCTTTATACGTGAGGGCCCACTTTAAAAAAAAGCACTAGTTTCTGAAATACCTTCTTATTAGCCCAACAACCTTTCCTTGAACGCGAACGTTTTTAACAAATATAGGGCTCATTTTAGAGTTAGCCGGCTCCAATCTAATCCTGGTTGCTTCTTTGAAGAACCGCTTAAGCGTTGCCATCCCGTTGTCAAGGAGTGCAACAACAATATCTCCATTTTTAGCCTCTTCGGCTTGCTCAATGACAACATAGTCTCCGTCTCGTATTTGTTCTTCAATCATAGAATCGCCTCTTACTTGAAGGACATAAACTCGCTTTTTTCCCGATACTAAGCTTGGAGGTATTGATAATGAGGCATTAGGGTCAGTATATGGTTCAATGGGTGTACCGGCTGCGATAAAACCAAAAATTGGAACTTCCATTCCTTCAACATCAGAGTCTGGTGCGGCTTTGGTTATTTCAATAGCCCTCGTTTTTCCTATTTTTCGTTTTATTAGGCCTTTCTTTTCCAAAGTAGTGAGATGTTCGTGGACTGTTGCCAATGAAGAAACTCCAATGGCATCGGCAATTAGCCGCAGCGTTGGCGCGGAGCCATTAGACTGAATATACTGCTTGATGTAGTCAAGTATTTGACCTTGTCTTTTATAAATAATCGGAGCCATTTATATGCGACAAGCTATAAGCGTAAAGCGACAAGTTATTTTTCTTACCTCCTATTTCTTGTCTCTTACTACAGTACAAACAATACCCGAAGATGTCAAGGAGTAATTTTGCCCGAAAAATTGCGACGTACCCACCAACCAGTCGCTCTTCAAACCGTGTATGCCACCGGTCCGGAAGGGTCTTCTCCGAACCGAGAGTTTCTCCGAACCGGAAGTCTAGCGCGTAGGGAATAATACTGAAAAAGGTTGAAGTAAGGCTAGGCGGGAAGGCCCATTACGGGGTCATGTACCCTTTTTTTAAGCAGAATATAGACAGACGTTTTAATTGTGATGTTATCAAAAAGGCTCTCTAATGATTCAACTGCTTTCAAAGAAACTTCATTTGCACTTGGACCTTCAAATAGAGCTGTAGCTTCGGAAATGGTAAATGGCTCGTTATCAATTCGATTAATAAAATCCATAACTTTGATTATATTTTCGTTTCTGTCCTTGATCAGGTTATTGGCAAGCTCCTTGGTCTCTTCAAAAGAAAGTGGAACTGCACACGGTCCAATATTATTATCGAGCTTTATCAAGCGATAGACAGGGAAATTAAAAATATTTAAATCGTGAGGACTTGTAAGCATCTCTGAATTCAACTGTTGAACTGAATCTTTTACAGCTAGCTCAGGTTGAGAATGTTTTCGGTAAACAGAAGCAAGCAATTCATGACCAACATAGTCACCGATGCGGAATCTGAAAATTTCCATGATGATAGCTTTATTTTGCTCTCCATTTAACCTTAGCTCGCTGATAACCTGCGTTATCTTGTTATCTACGCTCTTTTCCTTAATAAGAGGAAGAGACCATTCTTTAGCTTTTTCTTTTATTCCTTGGTCTTCTAGTATTAATTGTGCTCTAATCATTTAATTAATCATAGTATATTATTATGGTAAAATTCCAGCGTATGAAAAAACTCAGCTTGTATTCCGAATTTAAGCCGACAAAAGACCAACGAAGCGCTATCAGCAAACTAACTGAAGGGGTTAGAAACGGTATTGACCACCAGGTTCTTTTAGGAGTTACCGGAAGCGGAAAAACATTTACGATAGCCAATATAATAAAAAAATTACAGAGGCCAGCATTAATTATATCCCATAACAAAACTTTGGCGGCCCAACTATATCAGGAATTTAGAGATTTCTTTCCCGATAATGCTATCAGTTATTTTGTTTCTTATTATGACTATTATCAGCCGGAAGCATATATTCCTTCAACCGATACTTATATAGAAAAAGATGCCGGTATTAATGATTTAATTGACAAGCTTAGACTGGCGACAACTACTAACCTTTCAACAAAAAAAGATTGTGTCGTTATATCTTCCGTCTCTTGCATATATAACATTGGCTCGCCAAAAGAATACGGTAATTTTGTTTTTGAATTTAGTCCAGGCGCAAAGCTCCAAAGAACCCAAATAATTGAGAGGTTAATTGATTTGCAATACACAAGAGGTGATTTCGGATTTCACAGAGGAACATTTAGAGTACGGGGAGATTCAATAGATATATATCCTGCATATCAAGATACCGGCTTACGCCTTGAGTTGACCGAAAACACTATCGGAAAAATTGAATTGTTTGACCCGATTACCGGTAAAAAAGTAGAAAATGAAAATAATCCTTCAGGAAATTTTGTACTATATCCGGCAAAACACTATATAGCCGATCCTAAAAAACATAAGAATGTATTTTCGGAGATTAGAAAAGACCTGGACAAGCAGGTAAAGGAGTTTAAGAAAACTGGCAGGGAGTTAGAAGCGCATCGCCTTATGCAAAAGGTAAATTATGATTTGGAAATGATAGAAGAAGTAGGTTATGTCAAGGGTATTGAAAACTACTCAAGATATTTTGACGGAAGACGCCCGGGAGATCCTCCATATACGCTTTTAGATTACTTCAGAGAACCTTTCGGAAAAGATTGGCTGGTTGTAATAGATGAATCTCACATCACTTTTCCCCAAATAAGAGGCATGCATGCAGGCGACTTATCAAGAAAAAAGACTTTAATAGATTACGGTTTCAGACTCCCGGCAGCTTTTGATAATCGGCCTCTAACTTTTGATGAATTTATGAGAAAAATTCCTAATTTTATCGCCACCAGTGCCACGCCGGCGAATTGGGAATTAAGCATGGCAAAGCAATATGTCAAAGGTCAAAAGTCAAAGGTAGAAAGTTTAGGAGTAGTAGAACAACTTTTGAGACCAACAGGAATTCCTGACCCTACGGTTGAGATAAAACCAACGAACAATCAAGTTGCAGACGTAATTGAAGAAATAAAAAAGGTAACATTGAAAAAGCAAAGAGTATTGGTTACAACATTAACAAAACGCTCGGCTGAGGATTTATCACAATATTTAAAGGAAAAAGGCATAAGAGTTCACTATCTTCATTCTGATATCAAAACGTTAGAAAGAAGCGATATTTTGGATAACTTAAGGCGGGGAAAATTTGATTGTATTGTTGGGGTTAATCTTTTGAGAGAAGGATTGGATTTACCGGAAGTATCTCTCGTTGCAATATTAGATGCTGATAAAGAGGGTTTTTTACGAAGCGAGGTTTCCCTAATCCAAACGATGGGGAGGGCAGCTCGGCATGTTGAAGGCAGGGTAATTATGTATGCCGACCGAAATACAGAAAGTATGAGGAAGGCCTTGAGCGAAGTCGAAAGGCGTAGAGAGCATCAAATAGAAATGAATAAAAAATTAAAGATTAAACCTCATTCTATTAAAAAACCGATTAGAAAAAGACTTGTTGAGGAAGAGAAAGAGACAGAGATAGAGAAATTATTAACATACGGTGAGAGTGGCTACACAAGACTTACGGATATTGAATTTGAAAGTTTAACTCCGTTGGATAGAAAGAAATTAACAGTGAAACTTCGACGGGAAATGAGGCTTGCCGCGCAAGATTTAAATTTTGAATTAGCAGCGGAGATTAGAGACAAAATAAGTGAACTTACGACTTCTTCATAAAAAATTAAGTGTTTAGTATTTTGTAATTCAGGTATACTAACTAGGCCACGGTGTTCCGTGGCGGCAATGCATTGGTAAAATTCTGAGAACCAGAAAACTCAGACAACTCGGTTTGTCGGTGATGCTCTGAGTCCTCCGAGTATTCTGATTATCCGAACAATCGATATTTAATATGAAAACTGACGTAATAAGGGTTCGCGGTGCAAGACAGCATAACCTTAAAAACATCGATGTAGATATTCCTAAAAACAAACTGGTCGTTTTTACCGGAGTTTCGGGGAGTGGAAAAAGCTCTTTAGCTTATGACACCATCTATGCCGAGGGACAAAGAAGATATGTGGAAAGCCTTTCAACGTATGCGAGGCAGTTTTTGGGGATAATGGAAAAGCCTGACGTTGATTTAATCGAAGGCTTATCTCCCGCCATTTCCATCGACCAAAAAACGACTTCCAAAAATCCTCGTTCAACTGTGGGAACGGTGACGGAAATTTACGATTATTTAAGACTACTTTTTTCCAAAATTGGTCATCCCCACTGTCCTGTCTGTGGAAAAGAAATTGCTAGTCAATCTCTAGACCAAATTACTGAAGCTGCGTTGGAGCTCATCCAAAAACTTTCGAAAACTAAAAAACAGTTAAGAATAATAATATTTTCGCCGGTGGTAAGAGAGAAAAAAGGAGAATTTTCACCACTATTTGATAATTTACGAGCTAAAGGATATCGGCAAGTGAGAATTGATAAATATATAAAAGACTTGTCAGAAGATTTTGTCCTTATAAAAACCAATAAACATCGTATTGAAGTCGTAATCGACAGACTTTCTATAAATGTAAAAGATTTAAAAAGCAAGCTTTATAAAAATAACCTAAAAAGCCGACTCTCTCAATCAATTGAGCAGTCACTGAAACTATCTGATGGCTTAGTAATATTATCTGAAATTAAAGACAAATCATTTGAGATGCCAAAATACCCTAAGGATTTTGATAACCATCTATATTCCAATAAATTTGCATGCCCGTCTGACAATATAAGCCTCCCCGAAATTGAACCAAGAACTTTTTCGTTTAATTCTCCACATGGTGCCTGCAGGCAGTGCAATGGGATCGGTAGAATTCTTAAAGTAAATTCAAATCTTATTTTTTCGCCTGAAATATCGATTACCGAAGGAGGCATTCTTCCCTTTAAAAATATGTTTGAACAGCATACTTGGTACTCGAGGTTGATAGTAAAAGTATGTTCTGAGGAAAATATAGATCCTCGTACCCCTATAAATAATTTATCTAAGGAAAAAAGAGACATTATTCTTTTCGGAACCGGCAGCAAAGAATATAAAATAGGGGGTACCAATAGATTCGGCAGCCATACTTATATACATGAAAAATTTTCGGGTGTGGTGAAAGAACTTGAAAGGCGGCACGCCAATACCGAAAGCGACTGGGCCAGAAATGAAATAGAAAAATATATGAAGAAGGAAACGTGCCCAACTTGCTCTGGTACAAGGTTAAAAAAAGAAGCATTAAGCATAACAATTGATAAATTATCTATCGCGGAGGTTTCTTCGCTCACAATTAATCAAGCTTTGGAATGGATTAATATTTTGTATGAGGAAAAATCTATTTTAAACGAAAGAGAGAAAACAATAGGGAAAATGATTATTAATGAGATAAATACCAGATTGACCTTTTTGGCTTCTGTTGGAATTGAATATCTTACTTTAGATAGACCAGCAGGAACTTTAGCCGGCGGGGAAGCGCAGAGGATAAGGCTTGCCAGTCAAATTGGTTCGGGATTATCAGGTGTTTTATATGTATTAGATGAACCTACAATAGGTCTTCATCAAAGAGACAATCAAAAGTTGATAGACTCTCTTAAGAGTTTGAGAGCATTAGGCAATACAGTAGTTGTTGTTGAGCACGATAAAGAAATGATAAATCAGTCGGATTACGTGATAGACTTCGGTCCCGGTGCCGGAAAAGACGGTGGGGAAATAGTATTGGGTGCAACACCAAGTGTGTTAAAAAAGAGTAGAAAATCCTTAACCGGCAAATATTTATCAGGAAGGAAAAAAGTTAATTTAGACGGGATTGAGACAACATTGGCTGCAACAAATCTCGGTACCTTGAAAATTTTAGGATGTAGTCAATATAACCTAAAAAATATCGATGTAGAAATTCCAATTGGCAAGCTGGTAGTAATTACAGGGGTTTCCGGAAGCGGCAAGTCAACTTTGTTGGTAGAAACACTTTATCCGGCCCTAATGAGGTTTTTAAATAGATTTTATAAAGGAGATGTAGGAAAAATGAAAAATATGGAAGGAGTAGAGAATATTGATAAAGCAATATTAATTGACCAGTCGCCTATTGGAAGAACACCCCGAAGCAATCCGGCTACATATACAAAAGTCTTTGATTATATTAGAGATGTATTTGCCAATACAAAAGATGCGAAAGCATCCGGATTTAATAAAGGCAGATTTTCCTTTAATGTTCATGGCGGCAGATGTGATGCTTGTGAAGGACAAGGCCAAATAAAAATTGAGATGCAATTTATGAGTGACATTTGGGTAACATGCGAAGTGTGCAAAGGTGCAAGATATAATGCCCAAACGCTGGAAGTAAGTTTTAAGGGCAAAAATATATCAGAAATACTAGCGATGACGATAAGTGAGGCTAAAGAATTTTTCCATGCTTTTAGACCGATTGTCAATAGATTAGAAACACTTGATTCAGTAGGTTTGGGTTATATAGAGCTTGGACAATCTGCTACTACATTATCCGGAGGTGAAGCACAAAGAGTAAAGCTATCTTCAGAATTAGCGAAAAAAGCGACCGGACGCACAGTGTATATTTTAGATGAACCTACCACCGGCCTTCATTTTTACGACTTGGAAAAGCTACTTAGAGTTTTAAGGCTATTGGTAAATAAAGGAAATACAGTAATTATTATTGAGCATAATATGGATGTAATAAGAAATGCTGATTGGATAATAGATTTAGGACCGGAGGGGGGAGAGAAAGGTGGAGAAATAGTCGCCGAAGGGACTGTTAACGACATTAAAAAAGCAAAATCCTCATACACCGGTCAATTCCTGGCTATCAATAATTAGCTTAGTTTATACTGACCTTATGATTAAAAAAGTTTTAGTGCTTAGCCTGCTACTTCTAAAATTCATTTCCCCCCAAAATATTAAGGCTGAAACTGATTTTTATGTTGATGCTGATGTAATTTACGAAGTAAAAGAAACTGGTGTTACCGAAGCTACTTTTAATCTAGAGTTAATAAATGCCGGAGATGAACGATATGCAACTGAATATATTTTAAATTTGGAGGGGATAAAGCCTGATAATGTTTCGGTAATTTATCAAGGAAGAGATACGCCCTTTTCGCTCGTCAGAAATAACAATAACTATTCGATTAAAGTGGAGTTTGACGACCTGGTAGTTGGTAAAGGTACATCGCGAGCCTTACAAATATATTTTTCAGAAGGTACATTTGCAACTCGTACCGGAGAGGTATGGGAAATTGCTATTCCCAGACTTTCAAAGCCAAATACATTCAGAGATTACTCGATATCTCTTTCTGTTCCTAAATCCTTTGGAAACGAGGCTTTTATTTCACCTGAGGCAAATAAGTTTGAAGAGAAGACAAAAACAAATGATTACTTTTTTCAGGAAAGCGAAATATCAAACACGGGAATATCAGCAGGTTTTGGAAAATTTCAGGTGTTCAACTTTTCTCTTAAATACCACTTGGAAAATCCATTAAATGAGAAGTCCGATATTGAAATTGCCATACCACCGGATACAGCTTTTCAAAAATTGTACTATAAAAAAATAGACCCTACGCCAATAAATGTGAGCATCGACAATGACGGTAATTGGTTGGCAAAATATATTTTGGAGCCAAGAGAAAGACTCGATGTAAGCGCGGAGGGAAGTGTCCAGGTTTTTTCATCTCCCATTTCTTCATTAAGTACTAAAAGTATTAAGAAATACAAATACCTTGAAAGGGCAGAATATTGGGAATCGGACAATGAAGAATTAAAGGTTTTAGCTAATCAACTTAAAACGCCTGAAAGAATTTACCAATTCGTGAGTTCAAATCTCAAATATGATTACAAGCGGGTTAATCCTAATGTCCAAAGAATGGGAGCATTAAATGCGCTCAAGAATAAAAACTCTGCCATTTGTATGGAATATACAGATTTATTCATAGCTCTTGCAAGAGCTGCAGGAATACCGGCAAGAGAAATAAACGGTTTTGCATACACTGAGAATCCTGAAATACAACCTTTATCTTTAGTGGCAGATGTCTTACATGCCTGGCCTGAATATTGGAATGAAAATTTAAAAACATGGATACCGGTTGATCCAACATGGGGTTCGACTACCGGTGGAGTAGATTATTTTTCGCGCCTTGATTTAAGGCATTTTGCCTTTGTTATTCACGGAGAAAGCTCAACAATGCCTTATGCACCAGGTTCATATAAATTGGGGCCGAATCCTCAAAAGGATGTCTTTGTAAATTTTGGAGAATTACCTATAAATAGAAGGCCTGAGTTAGAAATAGTTGTAGAAAAGAGGCAAAATTTCCCCTTACTTAGTCCTAAAATATATATCTCAATTAAAAACGTAGGTAGCCAGGCTATCAGAGGAGTTAAGCCGACGGTAGTTTTCGATGGAGAAATAAAACGATCGGACTATGTTGAAGTGATTCCGCCTTACTCTAAATATGAAATGCAGGTTGATATTCCATTTTCGCTATTTGGTACAAAAACTCCCGAAAGCGTACAAATATTAGCTAAAGATAAATTTGTTACCATTCCCACTCTTAGGGGACAAATTGTAATTCTTAATCTAATAACAATATTATTTTTCCTTATTATTTTAGTCCTTACGATTTTGCAAAAGACAGGAAGGCTAAATCTATTCCACAAGAGATTTTATCTATCAAAAAAAGTCATTAAGGGTAATATCAAAGAATTATTAAGAAAATTTGGAGCTGATGGCAAAAACAGCAAATAATTTAAAGGTTTTAAAATTTAATAAAAATAATTTAAAAGCCGTTATCCGTTCAAGTGGGGTTTATTTGTTTAAAAATAGTGAAGGCAAGGTACTGTATGTAGGGAAAGCAAATGATCTTAAAGCAAGACTGCAATCATATCTCGCTATCAATTTAACACCGAAAACGAAAAAACTGCTCGACTTGACAGAATATTTTTCTTTTATAAAAGTTAATTCTGAAATTGAGGCACTTCTGTTAGAAGCATCTTTAACAAAAAAGTTACAACCAAAATTTAATATTTCTTTAAAGGATGATAAAAGCCCACTTTACATAAGAATTACAAAAGAAAAATACCCTAAGGTGACAACTGCAAGAAAAATAGAAGAAAGACCCAAAAAAGGAGAAAGGAATATTGCCTTTTACGGTCCCTTCCCCTCATCTAACAATGTTAAAAGCGTACTCAAGATGATGAGAAGAATCTTCCCCTATTCAGACCATCGAATAGGAAAACGAGGGTGTATATATTCTCAAATAAGCCTATGCGAACCTTGTCCGAATGAAATTGAAAAAAATAAAAGTATTACCAAACAAAAAGAGATGATGAAAAAGTATATTAGAAATATTCATTTAATTAAGGGGGTTCTTGATGGAAGAATTGTGTATGTAAGAAAAAAACTTAAGGCCGAAATGGACAGATTTTCAAAACAAGAGAGATTTGAGGATGCAAAAATGATTCGTGACGAAATTAGAAAACTGGATTATATAACTCAGCCAATTGTTCCAATATCAAAATTTATTAAAAATCCAAATCTTATCGAAGATATTAGAACGCAAGAGTCAGAAACTTTAAGAAAATTTATAAAAAAGCAGATAAATTTATCAAGCGCATTAAATAGAATTGAGTGCTACGATGTTTCTCATCTTGCCGGCACTAATCCAGCTGCCTCAATGGTAACTTTTGTAAATGGAGAGCCGGATAAATCACTATATCGAAGATTCAAAATTAGGCAAACAAAGGGGAATAGTGATACCGATTCTTTGAGAGAAGTAGCAAAAAGAAGAATAGGACACCTATCTGCTTGGGGAGTTCCTGATTTGATAATTGTTGACGGAGGACGGGCGCAGGTCGGAGTCTTTAGAAAATATTTTGGTGAGAAAAATATTCCCGTTGTAGGTTTATCTAAAAGGTTTGATAGTTTGGTTATTCCGGTTGAAGATAAGAAACTAATGACTAAAAGTTTCGTTGAAAGGGTGGTTCCTAGAGGTCCGGCAAGAAATCTGGTCCAAAGAATAAGAGATGAGGCTCACCGTTTCTCCCGGGCGTACCATCATAAGCTTTTACAAAAAGAGTTTATTCCAAGGAAGTCAAAATAATATTAAAAGCATGCTTGCCGCTTCGCGGTAAATTGGTGACAAAAAATTGATTACTCAGCAAATTTAGTTTTATACTAATAGATATGAAAAGAGTAATAAGAGCCTATGTGTATGCAACCTTTTCTTTGTGGGCAGTATCGGAAATTGCTGAGGGGATTGTATTTGAAAAAGGGTTAGAGTCGCTTTTATTAGCAGGTATCGGCCTTATGATTGCTTTGCTGATTGGACGGCCAATTATTAATATTTTACTTTTGCCAATAAATCTAATTACTTTTGGTCTTTTTAGATGGGTCTCCAGCGCTATTGCTCTTTACTTAGTTACTTTAGTAATACCAGGTTTTCAGGTTGCTGGTTTTCATTATGGAGGTTTAAACTCAAAATGGTTTGATATTCCTGAACTTAGCTTTAAAGGCATAATTGCCTACGTTGCTTTTTCTTTCCTTCTTTCTCTGATAATCTCCTTTATATACTGGATAAGGAAATGAATACATTTAAGGTATAATACAAATCATGAAAGATATTTTATTGTCAATTCAGCTCATCTCTGGGGCTCTCTTGACATTGGTTATACTCATCCAAACTGGAGGCAAGGGATTTGCTCGTGGTTGGGGGGGTGCTTCGTCCTTCACTAGGCGCGGGTTGGAAAGAGTCGTTTTTAGACTAACTTTCGTTGTTGCCTTCGTCTTCATCGCAGTTTCTATTTTTCAGATAGTTCTTTAGATTATGCGAAATATCCGCTATTTTATTCGTCTAACCTTGGCCTTTATAAATAAGTTCAAAGGCCTGATTCTTATCGGAGCATTAATAGGAATAATATTCTTCTTTTCTGCTCAGCTAATCGTGAACCTTCTCTTTTCTAAAAGTACAGAAAAAATAGGTATTACCGGAAGATTCAATACGGGGAATCTGCCTGCTTTTATCTTGGAGCAAATAAGTGATGGCCTTACTAAAATTGATGACGATGGAACAGTTTTGCCCAGCCTGGCAGAATCCTGGCTATCGTCCGATAAAGGCAAAACCTGGGTATTTACTTTAAAGGAAAATTCATATTGGCAGAATGGCGGTAGGGTGACAAGCGAAAACATCGTCTATGAATATTCTGATGTAACAATAACTAGGCCTGATGATAAAACAATTATTTTTGAACTAAAGGACATCTTTTCGCCTTTTCCGTCAGTTGTTTCAAAACCCACCTTTAGGAAGGGACTCCTGGGAACGGGAGATTGGACGGTAGATAATATCACAATTTCAGGCAGCTATATTCAAAAACTTACTTTGTCAGATAAAAATAAAAATAAAATAATTTACAAATTTTATCCAACGGAAGAAAGAACAAAATTAGCATATAAACTTGGCGAAATCGATTCAATCAAAGACATTTTTGTAGCATCACCTTTAGACAAGTGGGGAACTACCGTCATAACCGAAAAAGACGATTCCAATAAAGTGGTAACATTATTTTTCAATAATCAAGATAAATATCTTTCCGAAAAAGCATTAAGACAAGCACTCATATATGCAATCGATAAAACTTCTTTAGGTGGTAAGCGAGCAGCTAGCCCTATTGGCTCAAATTCATGGGCATTTAATCCTCAGGTTAAAAAATATAATTATGATGTTGGGCGCGCCAAAGACTTGTTAGACGAGTTGCCAGAAGAACATTTAAATGACGTTAATATTAAACTTGTCAGCTCACCATTTCTGATAAATACCGCAGATGAGATTGCCAAGTTTTGGGCAGAGATTGGGATTGAAACTTCTGTTTTGGTGTCGTCAATTATCCCTGGTGAATTTCAAGCCTATCTTACAGTCTTGGATGCTCCCGTTGATCCTGACCAATATTTCATTTGGCATTCAACTCAAGTAGATTTCAATATCTCAAGATATTCAAGTCCGAGAATTGATAAACTTTTAGAAGATGGCAGGACAGAACTTAGTTTTGAAGAGAGGAGAAAGATTTATCTTGATTTTCAAAGATTTTTAGTTGAAGATTCTCCTGCCGCATTTCTATACACCCCAAAAGCCATTTCAATCACAAGAAAGTAAATAAAGGCAAACCTTTCGAATTTTTGATGACATCCTCCCAGCGCTTAAAGTACTAAGTATCCTCTAAGTGGATGACATATCAGGTTCAATAAATCCTCTAATTGTAAATTTAGGATTTTATTGAATTCTGTTATAAAATACTAGTGCAATGAGGTGGCTGTAGGGATACTTTAGCATCTGCCTTGTTATATTCGGTGGGTGTAGCTCAATGGTAGAGCGTCCCCCTGTGGAGGGGAAGGCTGCGGGTTCGATCCCCGTCACTCACCCATAATAGGCCGTTTTATTGGGATATTATTAATATTTATTGATAAAGTTTACTAGCTCCTGCTGATATAGTTTGTTATATTATCTTTCTTTGATGTTGTATAAATCGGAAAGGATTTGATAAAGACCAACCATTAGATCTTTTCTTTTATACGCTTCTTTTGGGTGTATCCACATATATTCAGAGTGTCCTTTAGTATTTAGATTCAATTCAGCGTTTTCTTTAATATTTAATTTAAAAGCTTCAAATACAATATTCTTATCTCCCGCTTTCCATAAATATCTATAAGTTTTGATAAACATTAAGTCGGAAGGGTTTGCGTCAAGTCCTATTTCTTCCTTAATTTTCCGGATAGCCGCCTCGAGTTTGTTTTCGCCTTCATTGATTTCTCCACCAACAAGCCCCCATAAACCACCTTCACGAAATGACCCTTCTCTTAAAAGAAGAAGTATTTCTTCCTTTTTGTTTATAAATATTGTTCCTACTGCGTGAAGTGTCTTAGACATAATCACATTCTACATCAACACTTGTTAATTCGTATCTAAAGAAGTTCCTGACAAAGTTCACCAGCCCCTGCAATTTAGCCTCAGATGATATAATCCACTCATGGCATTACCAGAGAGAATCACCAATGATCCAGAAGGGTATCATCGTTCAGATCATGAAATAATTACTAAAGTGGGATTCGGAGCTGTAGTGGTGGATAGTTATACTTTACCTGCCAGGGCTGACACGCTTAGAAAGACCATCGTTCTGGATGTAAACGAGGTCGGATCAATATCAACTCATGGCATAAAAGTAGATGAGGAAGGTAAAGAATATATTGTCCCATTGGGTGGGTCTGCTTCATATAAGGATATAATAGAAATCCTTGAGTATTGGGATTATAAAACTGTTCTTCGGGCTTTAAGAAGAGGACATAGGTTGGCAGGTTCCAAATTGACCAAAAAAAGCGAAGGTGAGCTTAAAAAGTATTCCCAACAACCCCCTTACACGATCAAAGAATAAGATAAGACAGGTTAGGTCAAAAAGAAGTTCCTGACAAAGTGGTTCGGCTAGGCTCACCATTATAATTCACTAGCCCCTGCACAAACATTACCTACGCACAAATTAACTTACTTAATAATTCCTTCTCCTGAGCGTGACTTGAGGTCATGTAATGGGTTCTAACATCGTTCGGTAAGTCACCCAGAAGTTAAGAATATGCCTTATTGTTGGGATATATTATTGTAGAAGTTTCTCAAAGTCATTATAAAAATCTAAAACAGTTTCTCTGGCTTTCTCAGCATCTGCTCCATTTATCACATTTACAATTTCCTGTGCCCTTTCTAATGGAAAACCCATACCAGTGGTAAAAGCAATTGTATCTTTATCTTCTGGCTTATTTGCAAAATATGATTGTAACAATCTATGCCACCTTTTAATATCTTTTTTATTTATTCCCAAATCAAGTTCTCCCTTAAAAGTATTATCAAAGTAACTAATTATCTCCGACCAACCATCAACCTTGTCATATAAAATCCTATCTTCTAAAACCTTTGATGCTTGTGTAAGAAGTTCTGATTTTGGAAAAAGTGAATAATAATTATGTTTTCTCATAAATTGCTCCCTTACTTCGTCCACAAGTGAGTGAAACTTCAACCCCGCATCAAAGGGGTTGTCATTTATAACATCTTGCAAGGAAAGGTTTTTAAAATGGGTTTTATCTCTCTCTACAACCCCTAAATACCTAATGTCGGCTAAACTTGTTCCCAAATAAAACTCTTCCTTATCTTTATCTGAAAAATGCTTCTTAAAAACCTTATCAGTTAAAACTATGTGAGTAATTGGTGCTGCCATAATTATATTTTACATAAGTAGAGTAATTTTCCATAAAGAAGTTCCTGACAAAGTTTACTAGCCCCTGCTGCGTAGCCTCAAATTGTTAGTGGAATAATGATATAGATAATGATTAAGGAGTAGATTTGTCTAACTGCCAAATAAATAATTGGGCTGCTTAAAATTAGAAGTATTAAGTTATAAATATTTTGACTAACATCTAGCCCTCCTTTACCCCTTCTCTTCAAAAAATAAGAATAAGCAAAACTTAGCACAGCTAAAAACAAAAAACCTATAAAGTATTTATTGAAAACTGGATTAGGTGTTTCTGCATTAAATTGAGGAAACATTGCAGATAACCTGAAACCCACAAATAAGTAATAAGCACTTAATAATAAATTAGAAACTGTAATAATTAATGCAAGCCTTACTTGTCTCGCCACAGTAATTACTATAATAGAAGTTCCCGATAAAGTTTACTAGCCTTCAAGTATAAGAAAACAGATGTTTATATTCAGGATAAGCCTTTTGAAGTTTCATGAACAAGGCTAAATGTGGTTCAAAATAAAAGTCGTTATCCACCCACACTTCGTTCGGTTGAGTTCCGTTGCTCGAAGATCTCCTTCGGTAATACTCAGGACCTAAGGCCCGTCACTCACCCCAAAGTATCGCTCCTAATCCAGAGGTGCAAAGCTATTTCACACCTGGAGTGGGTAATCATGTTTAGAAAACTCATTAATCTTTAGTATTAATCTTTTCTAATTTATAGGTTTTCTGTAATTTCTTCTACTTCCTTAATAGCCTCATCCATCCACGTAGTTCCTTCATTTATCATGTCAGCAGACTTTTCAATCAACGCAGGGTCTAGATTGTCAATTCCATCATTCGAAATCGGAACTGATTCGGCATATAGCTTAAGACCTTTTAGCAACTTCTGATGAACAGATACCATTATTTTTGGAGGAATCAATTCCTTAGCTGTAGAGTAGCTATTTTCAAGAGAAATACCAGCTGCGGCAAATTTGATTACATCTTCATTGTCCCAATTAGGCCATTTCCCCACAATTTCACTCCGAAGAAACATCGCTTCTCCTACTTGTTCAGAAATTGCTATTATACTAGAGGCATACGCGATTATCTTATCTGTTTCAATAATATCCGAATCAGGTTTTTCGTTGTCTTCTACTTTTATCGGCGTTTGTGTAGGTGCTGGCTTCCCGTTCTGACCATCAGTTAGCCCACTAATTATATTAAAAAAAATAATTATAAAAACAATTACAACGAAAAGTTTTGCAACCTTTCCTCTTGGTTTCCACCACAGTACTTTTTCTTGCTTTTTCTCCTTTTTTTCTGTTTTACTAACTGCTCTTAAATTCCCTCTTACTTCGGCCCTATATTTTTCCTCCTCTTCAATTCTGTTTTTATCTTTATCTGACAATATGTCACTCATTAAATCACCCCCTTCTCTATTTCAATAAAAAACCGCCGGAAATGGCGGTCTATCTGTTTCTATGGGCAAGAGAGATTAGTTATTATCTCTCCCATAATATGGATTATTATACTTTTATTAATCGAAGTCAATATATACAGTTACCCGACAAGGTTCATTTTTTGTAGAAGTTCCTGACAAAGTTTACTAATTCCTGTTTAAACATAAGCAAACTGCTCTTTATACTCCGGATAAGCCTCTTGAAGTTTCATGAACAAGGCTAAATGTGGTTCAAAAGAAAAGTCGTTATCCACCCCACTCCCTATAGTATTGACTTTTAGCTTTATTTTTGATAAAGTTTAAATTCGCAATATTCAAATAAGCTGAATAGATTTCCGAACATTAGTGCAATAAGGAGGCTGAAATGTTGAAGAGATTTGCGAAACGTTTAGACGAAATGTCGGATAAAGAGTTCCGGCGCTTATGGTTATGGTTGTTAGCCGTTGGTTTTTCAGCGTTCGCGATCTATGTTTTTTTATTAGCTTTATCTTCGGGGAGGACGATGCTGCAAGCATTTGCTGTTGCAGCTGGTATAGGACTGTTAATGTTCAGCGTATTAGCACTAGCTATACGGTCCACCCTAACTAATGCGGAGAAGATAAGGAAAAAAGAAGAGCATGATGCGAGGAATCTAGCAAATATCTTAAAATCAGAGGGAATAGAGTTATCTTACTTTGATTCAGAGGTTGTAATTTACGACCCAATTAAAAAAAGAAATTACTCTTTTGTCCCTAAGCGTTTTAAGAAAATCAATTAAATTTAAGGATGTATTTGCTAAATTCTTGCAGACAGATCAACAGACACTGGGGTTTGCCCTTTTTCATCGCAAGATGGATTACCCCAGTGTCACATTACTTTTAAATATCAATTTATTTAGTAATAACACCTTTTCCTTATCATTAGTAGCTATGAAATGAGTTCTAACGTCGTTCGGTAAGTCACCCATAAAACCCATACTATTGGGGTAATCTATTTCTATAAGGTTCATTTTGGAAAGAGTTTTTGATTTTTCCAGTTAAGTACGAGGTACAGGTGGAAATTCAGGTGGTGGCCGTTGAGGGAAAGAGGGAGTCAAGTACGACCCTTATGGCCTCAAGTTGTTCGGACTCTTCTGGTGCAAGTGGTTTGACAGGAATAATACCAAATTTTCGTTCGTTTGCGTGTTCACTTCGATGCTCTAGTGCCACCGACTTTCTTTGTAATTTTTCAACCAAACGTAGAGTGGAGTTTTGTTCCATGCCAGTTAATATTTTTATCATTCCGTCAGCCAGCGGTGCAGCGTTAAGGTATCCTCGTATAAGATCTACCTGGTGGGAAATCCTCTCCTGTCGTGACCGTTCAGGAGATTTTTGTTTTTCCATGTAAGCATGGTTATTTTAACATACTTCTTGAAGCTTCATAAACAAGGCTAAGTGTGGTTCAAAATAAACGGAAGTTTGTTCACTCCTCCGCTTTGCAGAGTTTGAATAAGCAAGCTTGAATCTTACGATAAAAAAGTCGTTATCCACCCAGAATATGCCGTGTTATTGGGTTATTCATGAATAATGTTCATGACAAAGTTTACTAGCCCTTGAAAAAATATTCGTCTTCATTTCTAACCTGAATCCTAATATAATCTTGGTATGCAGCGGCAATATAAAGCAATTATTATTGGAACTTCTTTAGCTGGAAAAACAACATTGATTAGATATTTACGAAAAACAAGTAAACTACAAATCCAAGAAATTGATGAGGAATTAACTCAATTAAACAAAGGAAGTTATCCGAAAGATGATGAATATAAAAATACTGTTTTAGCACCAAAAATTAAAGCTAAGGTTATTGCGAAAGAGAATATATTGTTTTTTACTAATACCCATTATTTCACCTCTGTAGAATTACAAACTGCGCGTCATAAGGGATTCAAAATAATTCAATTAATTGTTACTAGAGAAGAATTAGAAAAAAGGAATAAACAACGAATGAAAAATGACGGCTATGAAGATCATAGTAAGCGGTTTGACTCAATGCTCAAATATCAAAAAGAAATAAAAAACAAAGGGCTTGTTGATAAGATAATTGAAACGAATAAGCCAATTGAAGAAATTTCTCAAGAGCTGATTTTTTTTCTACACGCAGACTCATAGCAGTTCCTGACAAAGTGGTTCGGTAAAACTCACCATTTTAAATTAACCCACCTTAAATATAAGAAAACTGATGTTTATACTCCGGATAAGCCTCTTGAAGTTTCACAAACAAGGCTAAATGTGGTTCAAAATAAAAGTCGTTATCCACCCCAAAATATAGTAAAATCTAGCCATAATCAAGTCTCTTCTATCAGAAAAGTAAATGGTAATTAATCTAAATGAGATTTAAGAAATTAAAGTATTCTGACGAGAACGACATGTATTATTTATTATGAGAGGAACTAAATGAAAACAGTTAAAGTATCTATTCAAGATGAAAATACGCTAGTACTGCAGGAGGACGCTCAAAAGGGTGATGTAATTGACTTGAAATCGATTCATGAGACGGATATCGATAAATCCTCGATTGCAAGTATCGTGAAATCTATAAAAATGGATGAGTTTAACGCTCAATTGCAGAAAGAAACGAAGAATATTGAGCGGGAAAAAGAGTTGGAAGCAGAGTTAAAGGAGCAAGAGATTATTGGACGCTCAAAGGAAGATATTGCTAAAAAGGATCAAAAAATTGCCACTCTTAATTCAAAGCTCGAAACTATTGCAAAGCAAACTGAATCTGAAGTGAAATTCAAGTCTCTAGAAGAAAAGCAAAAAATTGAAAAAGATTATCAACAAAAATTGCGCAACAAAGATGACGAGATTAGTGAAACAAAACTAAAGCTGAAATCTAGCGAAACAGCATTGGTTTCGCTCAAAGAGATGCGTTCCAGGATGAGTACTAAAATGATAGGTGAATCTCTGGAATTACACTGCGAAAACGAGTTTAATAAAATACGACCACTTGCCTTCCCCAATGCGGAATTTAAAAAAGACAATAAGGTATCAAGTGGTTCAAAGGGTGATTATATTTATCGTGAAAATAATGATGACGGCAACGAGATTTTGTCAATTATGTTCGAGATGAAAAATGAAGAAGACACTACTGCCACCAAACACAAAAATAGAGACTTTTTCAAAAAGCTAGACAATGATAGAAGAGAAAAGAAATGTGAATTTGCTGTGCTGGTTAGCCTACTAGAAAAGGATAATGAATTTTTTGATGATATCGTTACAGTCCACGAGTATCCAAATATGTATTCTATTCGACCACAGCATTTCATTACTATTATTGGTTTTTTGCGACATGGAAATATAAGATCTCAAAAACTGCAACTTAAAATCCAAGAACTAAGCAATCAAAACATTGATGTGACTAATTTTGAAAATAACATGAATGCATTTAGAGATGATTTTTCACGAAATTACAACCTCGCATCCAAGCAGTTTACTGTGGCAATAAGTGAAATTGATAAAACCATCGACCATTTGAATAAGGTCAAAGAAAACTTACTGAAATCTGATAATAATTTACGACTAGCTAATAATAAGGCAACTGATTTGTCGATAAAAAGATTAACAGCTAATAGCCCAAGTGTAGCAAAGGCACTTGAAGAACAATCAAGTAGTCAAAATGGCTGAGAATAGTAACTAAAGAAGGTTCGAACATCGTCTACTTAGCTCACCCTCAAACGCATGTAAACTGCTTTTCATATTCCGGATATGCCTCTTGAAGTTTTATAAACAAGGCTAAATGTGGTTCAAAAGAAAAGTCGTTATCCACCCATATAAGGTCGTATTATTGGGATAATATACTCCGACAAGGTTCATTTTTATGAATACACACAACCGGCAATCTATCTCAATAATAAGCTTATTTAGTTTTGGCAGTTTAAAGGAGAACTATCGCAAGCAATTCCGTCTTTATCTCCATCTCTAGCTGCACATCCACAAACATTTAGTAAATATTGTGCTTCTGCACAGCTGGATATTGTTTTACTGCAGGTTTTACTGCAGTCACATACAAATGTCCCACCATTAGTCGTGGAGGGTTGAATAGTTGTGTTGGTTGAAGAATATTCCCAACTGTCACAAAACGAACTCCACAAACCCTTCCCCTCGTCTCTAGCTAAACGTTCAGCCTCGGTAAACCTATTTTGGTATTTTATATCGGGAGGATAAGAAGATGAATTAGCATACCCTTCACGCACTAAGTGTTCATTAACCATCAAGTCACCAACATACACATATCGTAACAATCTTCCATATTGATCAGTCTCTGATATATCTCTTTCTACTCTTACATCTTTATTTAGAACTAATTCTTTATTTTTATTTGAAGCTTCTACTCCATAACACCCTACCGGTTCGCTTGGATGAACTGTTTCCGGTGTATCAATCCCTATATATCGAATTTTTTGACCTCCTGCGATTTCTATAGTATCTCCATCAATTACTCTGATAACTTTGATTACTTCCGTTTGTACTTGTTTGGCTTCATTAGTATCACTTTTCTGACTTGAAATATTAGTAATTACAGCTTCTGTCTCACTATTGCCTTGCTTGACAGTATTATTATCGTTTAACCCACTTACAGCCTTGTTTTGCGTCGTGACTTGAGGAACAGAAGATGTATCAGTTGTTACTCCAAATAGTATAAAAAACAATAAGGTTAAACCTCCAAAAATTAAACCTATCCTTTTTCGAGTCAATGTCTTTTTTGTTAATCTATTGAATATGTCGGGTTTTAACAAACCGGCAATCAGAACAAATGGAGTAAGCAGGAATAGAGCAAGAAATATATTGTCCATATCCTTGCGTCGATTATACTACGCAAAAACAAACATACACAGTTAAATTATTTTCAATATATCTTTTTCAGATCGTTCAAAATAGAGAAAATGGGTTCAGATATAAAGGCATTATAGCTACTTTTAGTTGCAGAAAAAAAGAGACGGCTATTCCTGCAATAACTCTAACTACTTAAGTTTTTTTCGATATCTTTCTATTGCATTCTTAAATCCTTTAACAGTCTTATCATCTAAGATACCTTTTACCTTACTAAATGTTCGTTTTGCATCACTAACTTTTTTCTTAGCCTTTTTAGAACCGGTGGCATATTTTTCCGGATTATTCATGAAGAAATACATTTTATTTAAATCTGATTTTGATAATTTGTCACCAGATTTCCGCTTTTTGCTTTTAGATTCAACAGGAGTACTTTCTTGATTGGGCGCGTCTTGATATGCTGTAGTTACATCACCCATAAACACTTTTACTTCTTCATCGGTTAAAACATCTTCAAGTGTCATTGGAACTTCAAATGTTAAACCTTGCAAAGTTGTGCATCTACTTAGGGCAACATAGGCTTGTCCTGGAGCGAAAGTACCAGTACCAAAATCTACATGCACATAGTTATATGTTTTTCCTTGAGATTTGTGAATAGTAACTGCCCAAGCAAGTTTTAGGGGTAATTGAATGAATTTACCTACAATTTCAGGTTCGATTCTTCCTGTCTTTTCATCATAAATAAACTTAATATTATCCCATTCGTTTAGATCAACATCATCATAAGTGTTGTCGTCAAATTTAACCCTTACAGAGTTATCCCCGAGGGTCATAATATACCCGATATCGCCATTTACCCACCTTCCTCTTTTATCGTTATTAAGCAACATAACCCTTGCCCCTTCTTTTAGAATTAGTTCGATTTCTGTTGGTGTAACCTTTTTTTTGAAATCACCTGATATATGTGCTGTATACTTTCTTTCTTCTCCGGGTAATTCTCTCATCTCTGTATTATTTATCATTCTGGCTAGTGCATTTGTTGTAACAAGCTTTATGGCATCTGTACGAGAACCATTCCCCGTCTTGCTGTTTAAGAGATCTACATGTTTCTGTGTTAATTCTCCAGTTCTAACAGCATTTAAAATTTCAATAAAATTAAAATCATCTTTTTGTCTAAAAATTTTCGTAAGTTCTAGTCTTGTAAAATTCCCTTGTTGGTAACTCTTTGATCTAAAAAAGTGAGGGCCACCATATACTTGGCTAAAATATTTCATCTCATCTGTCTTTACAATAGGAGGCAGTTGGTATGGGTCACCGATTGCAATTATTTGAACTCCTCCGAATGGAGCGCTGTTTCGTCTATTCATCCTAAGTGACGTGTCTATGCAATCTAATAAATCGGCCCTGACCATTGATATTTCGTCGATTATTAACGAATCTAAGTTCCTAAACATCATAAGATTGTCGGCTCGAGCGTACCTCACCCGTTCGGGAGTGATATCGATTCCAAACCCAAAAAATGAATGTATTGTTTGCCCTTGTACATTTAGCGCAGCTATTCCTGTTGGAGCAACAACTGCGTGATTTTTCTTAGTAGTTGCTCTAAAATATCTTAGAAGAGTAGATTTTCCTGTTCCCGCCTCACCTGTTAAGAAGTAGTTATCGGAGGTACTTTCAAAACTATTTAGTGCGCTTTCAATTTCAGGGGTTATCTCAAAATTATCTGGCTTTTTTATTGATAAGAACTTTCTTGATTCTCTGCGCTTTAATCGTTCGGTTTTTTGGGTTCCATCTTTTTCAGTGTAAGTTACTTTTTTACCAGATATTAGTTCCTTCACGAAATAAAAGATTACCAACCCTACGAAGCCTATAACTAACCATTCCATGGTTATATTCTATATCATGTGATAAATATTTTTGAAAACGTTTTCTTATGGGTATAATTATTATTAACAATGTCAGACATTAACGATGTAGTGGACAACTTGGCAGCTTATTCTGTTAAGCCTGTGCTTGATGATAATTTATGGACTTACTTTGGTTATAAGAAAAGACCAAAAAGAGGAGCCATCTTTAGTAAATTAGTTCCTGAAAAACATGAATTAGAGAATTTTATCCTTCAACAGGTTATTACGATGAGCATCATTGATACCTTATTTGGAATAAAACATTCAAAGTTAGATGAAAAAGATAAATTACTCCTTGCAGTTGGATTATTAGATCGTACTATCAAAGCAACTAAGCATATGATATCTCCTGATGATTTTGTAGCTAATTTAATTGATTTATATGAGAAATATCTGAAAAGTGATAAGAATAAAATATATGCTCCTGTTATAGCAAAATCAAAAAAACAATTATCCAAAAAGAATTTCGCTAAGTTTATGGTTGGTACAACATATATCTTTTCGCATAGAAATGAAGGTCATTGTTTCTTAGATAGCGATATTGTTACTAAAAACATCAATAAGTACAAAAAGCTTGAGAATAAACTACAAATAGATAAATCGGTTGATAAATATGTTGAAACACTTCTTGAAAAAGTGATTAGAAATTAGTTTTAATCTTCTGTTTCATTTTGCTGATTCAATATTGTAAAGAAGGTTTTTTGTTTTTTTACTCAATATCAAACTAGCTAATAACTGATTTTCCGTGGAGTTTGACTTTATGAGAGCAGTTCTAACATCGTTCGGTAGACGACCCATAACAACTACCTGACAACCATTGTCTGAAACTGTATAATAATAGGAAGGAAAGGAGGTACAAGTAGATTTAATCTATAAATCTGTCAAAAAATGCTATGAAAGGAACAATTAAATCAAAAACAGACAAAGGATTTGGATTCATTTCTCGTGAAGGAGAAGAAAAAGATCTTTTCTTTCACTCTAATGATTTGGAAGGTGTTACTTTTGATGAGCTCCAAGAAGGAGCAGAAGTTACATTTGATGTTGTTGACGGCGAAAAAGGCCCAAGTGCAAAAAAGGTAAAACTTGCCAAATAACATTTATACGCAAGAGAAATCCTTCTAACAGTAGTCATTCTAGTGATACGCTCTTCTTTTTTTACTTAGTTTAGGGTGGGATTTTTATTGGATAAAGATTTGCGGTTTAAGATTG
>SDBT01002084.1_pt1 | contig 35856 bp, 29 predicted proteins | sample 2277101 | NCBI WGS metagenome assembly SDBT01 (sample SAMN10404973, study PRJNA504765) | marine sediment metagenome | isolation source: marine sediment core GS10_PC15, 103 cmbsf | place: Arctic Ocean: Southern Knipovich Ridge | collected 2010 | reverse complement strand
TATCTGAATGAATGTCTCTTTAAACTACTAATTATTATAACTTTGTGTCTTTGTGTCTTAGTGGTTGTGAATAGTTCAGTTTAATTTATATTCCGTGAAAATCCGTGTTAATCCGTGGCTAATAAAAGTTTGTTTGCAGCCTTGGGCTGCGGTATGAATTAACCAGGTTTAATGATACAATTTCTATTCTATATATATCTCTCTGTCGTCCGAATTAATTTTTACCTTCCCGGTTTCCAGGTTTTCTCCCTGAAGTGATACTAACGGCGATATCTCCACCGGTACTGCTGATCCATCCCGGGCGGGCAACGGTAATTTATGGCCGGAAGCTTCCAGCCACCCTGTATATGTTCTGATTAAATCCTTCTTTACTGTCGCAGGGGAATTTTCGCCTTCTTTATTCTTCAGGGGACTGAATTCTTTCTTCCTGTCAACTTCAATGCAGACCGTTTTACGTGCATCAGTAAGAGCATCAAATACAAAGGTTTCGAATTTTATCCCGTTTTTTTCATCCGGTTTGATTAATTGTCCGGATTTATCCACATAGGAAATACTCTTCTCTGCGAGGTGATAAGGTAATTTAAATCCTCCCTCGTTCTCATTTTCCAAAAACCGGCGATCAAACATGTGCGTAGCAATATTTCCAGCCCATAATTTCAGGGAACCATCAGAAGCTTTTGCATACATATCTTCCCTGCTCATATCACTATATTCGATCAGATGGAGTTTATTATCAGCCTTGCATAACACCCCCATCTTCTCCTCCGGATACTTTTTCCGGACAACTTTACAAGACATTTCCGAGCTATTTAATATATGATATCCAACATAGGCCGGATCACAGATACGGGTCAGGACATTATCTACCTGGAAATAAAACACATGGTCGATACCCCGGTTATTCATATCCGCCAGAGCGCCACTCTTCCAGAGGGCGCTGATGGATCCTCCGTGACCATTTGGATTCATAAAGATATGATCCGGTTGATTAAGAATTAACTTGCCCTCCCGGTCAATTGCCGGAATCATTTCCTGTTTAAAAATAAAGATGTTTTGCTCGTTAAAACCAAAGTAATTTTGTTGTTTAAAGAATTGAATCGTCTGTGCATGATTGGTTACACTTGTCATAATAAACCAGGGAATCTGAACGTTATGTTGATTCCCGATAGCCAGGAGTTTTTCTGCATGTAATTGGAACAAGCTCTTTTTCTTTACCGGCGTAACCGGATACATTCCTTTTGGTCCATCAAATCCCAATCTTGTCCCCTGCCCGCCGGCTACAAGAAAGGCAGCGACTTTGTCCTGTGCCAGAGCGTGAGCACCTGTCTCCACCGCAGATGGATCCGAAATAAGACGCTGCTTGAGCGATATCACCTCAGGTGGTTTTAGTTGTAGAGATTGTTTAATTTCCTTCATATTCAAGGCTTGATGAATTAATTTATTCAGCAGATCAAAATCAATAAGATTTATCTGCGCGAGCAGATTTATTCTCTGTGTTTCGTCCAGACTTTCCCAGAAGTAAAAAATATGATCCTGAGAATTTTGATATACTTCCTCAATTTTAGATTGTAAATTCTTGTTTCCAGTTATAATCATTTTAAATTACAATCTCCATTTTTTACAATAAATCTACTAATACCACCAATAATGTATCCTCTACGAGGATGGGGTATTGGTTTATGCATGTTATTACAATTTTCTTGCCACGGATTAACACAGATGAAACACCGATCATAATATTCTTATCCGTATTTCATTGGTGAAGACCGGTGGCATTTTCATTTTGACTCTAACTAAGCCTGAATAAAGTTAGACCTGCCCGTTCCGCAGGCGGGGACGAATTCTAAGTTCTGCGAGGTAAGAAAATAACGCAGCCAAGGCTGCAATCAAATTCACTATCCCCGATAAAAACGTTTTCCTTCAGAAAACAAATCGGGATCTCCGCTACGCTTCGACCAGCATCGAGCATCCAGTATCCAATCCCGAATTCCCAATTCCTAATTCCCAATAATGAAATAAAACGATCACTTTGTTTGCATGGTAAACACCCCATCCCAACTATCATCGGGAGGATTTACCAAAAACTGTTCGCAGCGCTTTATATAGGTTTTTGATGGCCCGTCATAGCGATCGATGGCCAACGCCTGTTTAAAGTAATTTTGCGCCGTCTGCCATTCTTGTTTCAGATAGAGTTCGAAACCCCTCTCAAAGATGTCAAGGACCTGTTTCCTGGCGTCAGGGATTCCCGTCTCCTTTAATCCTACCAGTTCATAAACCTTTTCAGGAGTTGTTTTGCCCTGGACACGCAACAGGTCGAGTTCTCTGGCAAAGATCATTTCCCTGGCCATTTGATAAGTATTTTCTCCGATCATAATCCTAGTACCATATTGTTTATTTGCCGATTCCAGACGTGAACCCAAATTTACGGCATCCCCCATAACGGTGTAATCAAACCGTATCTCCGAGCCCATATTTCCAAGAACCATATCACCTGTATTAAGACCACAACGGGCATGGAGTTGGGGCCGTCCCTGCTTTCCCCAAAGTTCTCTCAATTTGATCAATTGCTCCTGCATTCCCAACACAGCGGCACAGGCGTTATAGGCATGGTTACCATGCGCGATCGGTGCACCAAATACTGCCATAATCGCATCTCCCTCATATTTATCGAGCATGCCATCATATTTAAAGACAATATTTGTCATCTCGGTCAGATAATCGTTTAATAATTTAACCAAAGCCTCGGGCGTCAATTGCTCAGAAATAGTCGTAAATCCGGCCACATCACTGAACATGACGGTACAATTTTTCCGTTCTCCCCCTAGCTTGATCTTTTCCGGATTCGCTAATAATTCCTCCACAACGGAGTGGGTGACAAAGTGGGAAAAGGTATCCTTTATAAAACGTTTACCCTTTTCCTCTGTGTTATATTTATAAATATAGACAAGACTGAAAGTAACCAATAAAGTTACAACAGGGGTGATCACAGGCAGCCAGGAATTATACTCCCATTGAATATAATAAGCAGCAAAGATTTCTAAAAGGCCAAACGCAAATACTATCAATACACTCCAGATTGGTGATAAAAACATAATAATAATACCGACAAGAATGCCAAGTGCTGAATAAAATAGAAAGGATTCTCCGGTGGAGGCGACCGATATATATTCACCTTTTAATAAGGTATATAGAATATTAGCATGGATTTCAACCCCCGGAAACTGGGGATTAAAAGGCGTACTTCTCAGGTCAAACAATCCCGGTAAAGATGTACCAATCAATACAATTTTATTTTTGAAATACTCGCCGGGTATTCTTTCCTCCAACACATCATAGAAAGAGATATATCGAAATGTTTGAAAATTTCCGAACCAGTTGATGAGCATATTTCCATTTTGGTCCAGAGGTATCATACCCACTTCTTCTCCCTCTGAAATGAGTTTGATTCCATCTCCTTTCACGATATCAACTTCATTAATCCCGGCCAGACTGGTAAACATTCTAAAGGACAAGGAGGGATAGGACTGATCAAGGAAATTACTGAAGAGGTGAATCTTACGGACAACCCCATCAACATCACTTCGAAAATTTACATGGCCAAGAGAATATCCGGCGTTTAGCAAAGTAAAAAACTCATTACCGATGCGATCATGTGTTGGGAACAGTTCCCTTTTTTCTTCATCAAAGAAATATGCAAATTTTTCCCACGAGAACTCCCTGGGAGGTGTATGCATTTTGTACCGCCAGCTGAGCGAGTCTTCCTGCTCAAAATAAAGAGCATTTACAACATTACCTGTTTTTTCAATGGCTTTAATAAAATCCTTATCGGATTTGGGGTCCCTTTTATCTTCTACAAAGATAATATCAAGCCCGATAATGGCTGCACCGCCTTTGTCGAGATCATTTATTACCTTCGTAAAATAAGATCGGGGCCATTGCTGGTACCGGCCTAATTCTGTTTCACTGCGGCCATCGATATCGATGATAACAATATCATCAATACTCTGGGAAGGTACATCCTGTATATCAATAGCAACCCGGTTATCGAAGGTCCTGGCTTCAACCGAATAAAACAATTCAGGAAGAATCAGATTTGAAAGGAACCAGACAATCAGAGATGCCAGAGCACCCAACAAAAAACCCGCTAATATTCTACCAGTTAATTTATTCTTCATCCTTCCTCCCATGAAAGATCTATGTGATAATGAAATGAGTGTAAAACGCCTAGTGATAAGAGAAAAGTGAGGAGAGATATGGAGAAGTAGCGACGCGATTAATCGCACCGCTATTGTTCGTGCAATATATCGTTCGGGCGGCCCAGCGGCCCGCCCCTACATGGATCGTGGTTTGGGATCTACGGGCACGATATATCGTGCCCCTACTCTCTATACTCCACTCTCTACCCTTCTCTCTTCTCTCATCATTATATCGACCAAAATCATCCCGCAGCTGAACTCTTAAATCTCGAGCAAAGTCTGATCACTTCATCAATTTCCGCGGGGGTATTATAAAAATGCGGTGCGAATCGGATAACATCGTTACGCAGCGAAAGATGAATTCTGCTTTTCTGGAGAAAATTTGTCAACGCTTCTTGTTCAGATCCGGAGAATGAATAAATTCCAGATCTTTCGGACGGTTTATCCGATCCGATATATTTATAACCGAGATTTCCCAGACCCTCTATCAACCGGGTCCCTAACTCTAACAGATGTTTCTCTATTTTTTCGGTTCCCGCTTCAATCAACAGGTCCGTCGAAGCTCGCAATCCGATGACACCAAATTCATTCATGGTGCCAATTTCGAAGCGGCCGGCATCATCAAGGAAATCGAGACGGTAATCAAAAAAATTCCAGCTGTCTTTGACAGACAACCATCCCGCAAAAACGGGATTAAGATTAGACAATAAATCAGGGGATAGGTACATAAATCCACAGCCCTGAGGCCCCATCAGCCATTTATGTCCGCCATTTGATAAAAAATCAATGCCACAACTCCTCACATCCAACGGCAGTGCACCGATACCCTGAATCCCATCCACACTAAACAGAATATCCTTATTCTTACATATTTTCCCGATCTCCAAAAGATTATTCCGAAAACCATTCAAAAATTCAACAAAACTTATTGAGAGCAACCGCGTATCAGGTCGGATATTTTTTTCGATATCTTCCGTATAAACAAATCCATTACGCAGTGGGACATAATCAATCAGAACACCTTTTTTTTCTAAATTTAAAAATGGATATATATTTGCCGGGAATTCCTGTTCAACCAGAAGAACCCGGTCCCCTTTCTTCCATTCAAGACCATTAACCAGCCAGTTAAATCCCTCAGATGTGTTGGAAATAACCGCTATATTTTCTTTTTCAGCGCCGATCAGAGTTGCCAGGTTTTTTTTTAATCTGACGATTTCCTCCATGAGTTGAGGAAATACATCTACAGGACCGGTTGACCGCCTGGCCAGCATATCCTGAATATCCTCAACGACTTTGGTAGAAAGTGGTGAGACAGCCGCATGGTTTAAATAAATATCCGTTGAGGTGATTGGAAAATATTTTCGATATGAAGACAGAGTCATATGATCGCTGAGATGATTAAATGATTAATTCTTTAAAGTAGGAAATATTGCATAAAAATTCAAAATATAATCTTGATTGGTATGAAGTCATTGCGAACACGTTCATGTAGTGGCCGTTCGCGAACGGCCACTACGGGAGGTAAATGCTTCCATCCACTTATCTCCTTATACCCTATACCCTATACCCTTAAACCTTATACCCCTTCCCTCACCGTCCCTGCCAGAAGGCTCCTATATAATGGTTTACATCTGCCGGATACTTTTCCAGATTAACACAAATAACATCGAACCTGACACCCATATCATCAAACTCACGATGTTTTTCCAGGTAAGCATACGTTGCCTTAATGATTGATCGCTGCTTTTTTAAAGAGATGCGAAATTCAGCCGATCCGTAATCAAGATTGTGAATGCTCTTCACTTCCACGATCACCAAATCACTTTTGTCTGTTGCAATAATATCAATTTCATTCTGCCCGGCACGGAAATTTCGTTGAATGATATCATATCCTTTATCTTGCAAAAAGGCCACTGCCATACTTTCTCCCCTTGATCCCAATTTTTGTCTGTTTGTTTTCATACTAGCGTCCTACCTTAAGGTTTTTTAACCACAAAGTGCTCAAAGAAGGCTCAAAGTGCACTTTGTGGTTTAAATTATTTTGACATTATTTTCAGGAAAACCGCACAATTGTGTGAATAGATTGAAAACTTCCGTTTCGAACCAACGTCAACATTTCTTACTATCCCTGGCAAATATGACAGCAAAGCCTCTAATTTGGGATCTATTCATTCCTTTTGTATTGCAAATTTCTTACCAAACGATATTTCAAAAATTTTTGGCATGATTTTGGAAGGTTTTAAAATCAAGATAAAAAAAAGGAGACTGACATGATACGCAAGGCTACATTAATTCTCATCTTGATGCTCATTTTAAGTGCAAAATCCCAAACCGTGTACTTCAATGAAATCAGGTCCAATGATGCCAGTACCGATGACGGTGAGTTCTTCGAACTTATCGGGCCTGCAGGATTTGACCTCTCAGATTGGCAGGTTGCTCATTACAACGGCACCGGTGGCAGTACAGTTTTTACCTATACCTTCCCCCCGGGTACCGTTTTTCCTGATGACAACATTACCGATATCAGTGGTCAAAAAATCGGTTTTATCATTGTAAAAAGAACCGGACATCTGGTTCCAAACTTTGATCTTGAATGGGGAACATCATCACTGCAAAACGGGCCTGACGGACTTTTGCTCAAAGATGATCAGGGCAGGCGGATTCAGGCGCTAACGTGGAATGGCAGCGGCGATTTGACAGGAGGGGATCCACCCTGGCGCAATATTGGCTCGGATCAGAATTCAGATAACAGCTTATCCTCACCGGATAGTTCCTATGAGTCGTATCAAAAAAGTTGGGAATATGTAGCACCGACCCCTGGTTTCCTGAATGTAAATCAAACAAACGGGGATATCAGCCTTCCTGTTGAACTATCTTCATTCAGGGTTGTTGGTTATGATGGCAGGGTAGAATTGATATGGACGACCGAGGCTGAACTTGATAATCAGGGTTTTATAATCGAACGATCCTTTCATCATGATCAGGAATTTATACAGATTGCCTCTTATGAATCAGTCGAAGCGTTAATCGGTTCAGGAAACAGTTCAGTCAAAAGAACCTATCACTTTACTGATACTTCAGTATTTAACGGACTTACCTATTGGTATCGGTTAATCGACGTATCTGTTAACGGTGTTCATACCTTCCATCTGCCCGTCTCGGTATCTCCTTTATCACCTGTTGATGGCATAGAGCCGATCCCGCTCAATAACGAAGAAGCAAAACCGGAAACCTTTAATTTATATCAGAATTATCCCAATCCCTTCAATCCCGGCACAAAAATTAAATTTTATCTGCCTGAATCCGGTCAGGGACGTATCCGTATTAATCTTACTATCTTTGATATACAGGGGCAAAAAATTAAAATACTCTTTGATGGATTTGTAGCATCAGGTACCCACGAATTTAGCTGGGATGGGAACAACGGAATGGGAAATAAAGTTGCCGGGGGAATTTATTTATATGTATTTGAAACAACAGATTTTATATACTCAAAAAAAATGGTGCTGCTTCGATAGTATCAATTGACTAATAGAGAAAAATATTAGAAAATCAAAACAATCACACCAGAGCGGATATCGTATCTCCCTCCCGATTAATTTATCCCCCAGGTCCTAATTAATCGACGATATCCGCTTTTCTTCCACAATTTGGTTTCTAAGATTTAATTTCTTGAAACACAAGCTCTCCCTGATTACATTTATTCATTATCCGGCTAATGTAAACGCGCTTTAACCACAGAGTTCCTAGTGTTCACCCTAGCGGGTGAGCGACGGCCTGTGGCCTTTCATATTAATATACAAACGATAATTAAAATATTAATACTAAATTTACCACCACCCGCCTATATTTGGCGGGGGCAGGCGGAATTACACGGAAGGACACGGATGTTTAAATTAGAATTTTTGATATTCTAAAAATACTAAAATAATCCAATTTAATTTTTTATACAAATAATAGATCCGTGTATTTTTCCGTGTTAATCCGTGGTTAATACAGTTATTTAGAAAGAGGACAAACTTTATCTATATATTATAATCGTAATTGATTTTTAAGATTCCCCACCCTAGGTGGGACTAAGAAGGCACTCCCAAGGGATGCCTTTGGCAAAAGATCACAAAGAAAAATGCTTACTATAAAAACCCGTAATAAAAGGAGTAGATCATGAAGAGAATAAAACCATTCCTCATCATTTGTATTGTTTTTTCCGCGATATCGTTGCAGGCCGGGCTCATCATAAAAAGCACCGAGAAATCCAAACAGATGAATGTCGATATGGAAACAACCATTTATATCGATAAAGACCGCTTGCGAATGGAAATAAGTGGTACCGAGGATAAGCAGGTAATCATATTCCGGGGTGATAAAAATGTATTCTGGATTATAAATATGGATGAGGAATCCTATACAGAAATGACTCAGGAGGATATGCAAAAATTGAAGGCGAAAATGGATGACATGCAAAAGATGATGACGGAGCAGATGAAAAACATGCCCGAGGAACAGCGCAAGATGATGGAGCAGATGATGCCCTCCGGTATGTCCGGAAAAAAAGCAGCCAAGACAATATATAAAAAGAAAGCAAGTGGCCAAAAAGTCGGGAAATGGTCCTGTGATCATTACGAAGGTTTTAAAGACGGTAAAAAGGACAGCGACATGTGGACGGCCTCATGGGATCAGATTGGTATACAACGCGGAGATGTATCCGCTTTTAATAAAATGGCTGAATTTTTTGAGGCTATTTCCCAGGATGCGATCGATTTCATGAAAATCGGATCGGAAGAGTGGGAAATAGAACAGGGTATCAGTGGTGTCCCGGTAAAGTGGATTGACTATATAGATGGTAAAGAAAACAGCCTGGGTGAAATGAAGGAGATCCTGAAACAAGATCTTAAAGATTCTATGTTTGAATTACCTTCCGGGTTTGAAAAAGAGAATAGTCCCTGGGAAGAATAAAGCACCGGGATGCAAACAAAGAAAAGAAGTCCCGCGCCAAAGGCGGGCAAACACGAATTACATGAATTTTGACGAATTTCACGAATTGTATTTTAGTTTTTTTAAACCTTGGAAGGTTTAATCCCGACAAATCGACAGAAGGTCGATGCTAATGTCGGGGTAAAATTTAAAAGATTTATAGAAATTAAATTCCTAATAAAAAATACGCAGTATTTTTTTGGTGAATTATTGTCCGAGCACCCTTTCCCGACTACGCTGTCGGGACTCAGGGTGACCACTTTCGGGTCATGCTGAGCCCTTCGACAAGCTCAGGATAAACTCTGTCGAAGCACGCCAGAAGGCGTATTTTCAACCTACCGGCTGACAAAATACAAAAGAAATAAAATATTTTATAAAAGTCTGTCCCACTCTCATATAAATTCATGATTGTAAGTATGAAAATGATACTGACAACTATCGGGGTTTTACTGCTCGCTTATATCGGTCTATGTCTCCTTCTTTTTATATTCCAGAAATATCTAATTTACTTCCCCGATAAAAATATTATGTTCACCCCCCGGGATGTTGGGTTGATCTACGAAGATATCTATATAGAAACCAGTGATGCGGAAAGAATACATGCCTGGTATATTCCCTCTGATTCAGTAAAGGGTGTTTTACTCTTCTGTCATGGTAATGCCGGCAATATCTCGCATCGGTTGGAATCGATTAAGATTTTCAACGCTTTGTCTCTTGATGTAATGATTTTCGATTATCGGGGATTTGGTAAAAGTACCGGCAGCCCGGATGAACCCGGAACTTACCTGGACGCGGAGGCTGTCTGGGAGTATTTAGTGAGAGAAAGAGGGTTCCCACCCGGTCAAATCATTATTTTTGGTCGCTCACTCGGCAGTGCAATAGCGGCCGGCTTATCTCAAAAGAAGAAGCCCGCTGCCTTGATCCTTGAATCGAGTTTTACCTCAATTCCTGATCTTGGGGCAAAACTATATCCAATTTTTCCTGTTCGGTTACTTGCCAGATACAAGTATTCAACCATCAAGCGTCTCCAAAATATATCTTGTCCTATTCTGTTTATACACAGCCCGAATGATGAGATTATTCCTTATTCACATGGCCAGGAAAACTATCAGACGGCAAGGAAGCCAAAACAGTTTTTGGAAATATCCGGCTCACATAATGATGGATTTTTGGTGTCGGGGAAAAACTATTATGAAGGTATCTTAAATTTTCTTGGAGAGCACTTCTTTTAAGCACATATGGCCGGTTAAAACACCTATATTTCATTTTTTTCCTTAATAGATTTAATAAATGCCCGTAGATTTTCCCTGTTTTGATAGGAATTATACTGATATCCCTTTCCAAAAGGACTAAACTGGATCACACAGACAGATGTACTATCTTTTGTTTTTACATTGGTTCGGACAATTTTGCCCTTTACCTGTAATCCAGTCTGGTATCTAGGGGAAATAATTTTTACCTCTACCTGTTCCTTAGCCTCGATGTCACGCGAGTATTCAAAACTGATACTGTTACTGGCAATGTCATTCAGAACACAGGGCCCCTGAAATTTATTGATCCAGTTTATTTTTTTTAATCGCCGGAAGTATACCAGTCCGTCCGGTATTTTATACCGCCCTGTAAATCGACGCTCGCTTTTTTTTTCAATTTTCGTTTCTGACATAGTTATTTGGGTACTGAATATAAAAGTTGCTTCTGTTTTTAATTCATGTCAAGTCTTTTTTCAATTAAATGCAGTATCGATTGTCAAGTTTAAAGAATCCCGCATTCCCTACAAAGACGCCTCCCTCCGGTCGACATGCCGGGACCAAATCATCCAAGATTTGGCCAGTAGCTGGCAGCCAGAACCAAGAGCCCGGAACCGAGTATCCAGAATCCAAAAAACAATTTGATTTATTAACTATAATCTTTACTTTATTGAATAGCAATAAATATCGCCAGTATATAATTAAAAGGTTACAGATAAAATTAATATGTCTGATACACATTATTAATCCAAAGAGATAACTTAACATCAAGATAATTTACATTTACCAGAAAAGGAGGTCGTATGATCGGAATTGTCGGGTACGGATCTTATATACCTTCCTATAGAATAAAAGTTGAAGAAATTGCAAGACAATGGGGTATGGATCCCCAAACAATAAAAAAAGGTTTACTGGTTAATGAAAAAACGGTACCGGGAATGGATGAGGATACGATTACTATCTCGATACAGGCAGCCAGATATGCACTTCAGCGTGCCCAAATCAATCCAATAGATATCGGTGCTGTTTACATTGGATCAGAATCTCATCCTTATGCCGTTAAGCCCAGTGGAACTGTTCTGATTGATGCTCTTGGGATTGGACCTGAGGTTCATGTTGCGGATTATGAATTCGCCTGTAAGGCTGGCACGGAAGCCATGTTTGTAGCTTATAGTCATATAAAAGCAGGACACATGAAATATGCCCTGGGAATTGGGGCGGATACGTCTCAGGGAGCACCGGGAGATGCGCTGGAATATACTGCTTCGGCCGGCGGATCAGCCTTTATTATGGGAGACAGAGGCGTTGTAGCAGAAATTGAGAGCACTTATTCTTATACCTCAGACACAGGAGATTTTTGGCGTCGGGAAGGTCGTAAATATCCCAAACATAGTGGTCGGTTTACGGGTGAACCGGCCTATTTTAGGCATGTTTTAAATGCAGGTAACGGAATACTTGAACAATCGGGTTTAAAATCTTCAGATTTTGCCTATGCTGTTTTTCATATGCCAAATGGAAAATTCCCTCAGAAAGCCGGCAGATCGCTGGGTTTTAGCAAAGAGCAAATGGAACCCGGTTGGGTAGTTCCCTGGATGGGAAATACATATTCTGGTTCTTCACCGACCGGCCTGGTTGCAACCCTTGATGTGTCAAAATCCGGTGATAGAGTATTATTGGTATCTTTTGGGTCTGGTGCAGGTAGTGATGCATTTATTTTCAAAGTAACAAATGAAATTGATAATGTACGAAATAAGGCACCCAAATTTAAGGACATGCTGGATGGACATAAAATATATCTGACTTATGGTGAATATCTAAAGCATTATGATAAGATTCATATGAATGACTGAGTCATCAAATAAAATATTGGACATTAGTTAGACTTTCTATTTTCTAGCCAACGATCAGAAACAAGAATCCAGTATAAAATCATAAACTATTTACCAGGAGAAAAAGAATGAGGGATGTTTATATCATCGGGGCCGGGATGACGGATTTCGGTGAAATATGGAATATGTCTCTTCGTGATCTCTTTGTTGAGGCAGCAATAAAAGCAATTAATGACGCCGGGGTAGACCGTATCGAAAGTATGTATGTTGGCGCAATGTCGCCCGGCTTGTTTGTGGGCCAGGAACACATCGCCTCCCTACTATCTGATTACCTCGGGGCAGATGGGATTCCCTCAACACATGTTGAATCTGCCTGTGCTTCCGGCGGATTGGCAGTGAGACAGGCCTATTTCGAAATCGCATCCGGAGCTAGTGAAATTGTGTTAGCAGGGGGTGTCGAAAAAATGAATGACGGTTCTGATGTAACCTATGCCTTAGCTTCAGCTTCAGATCAGGAATATGAGGCCTTTCACGGTGTCACATTTCCGGGGCTGTATGCCATGATTGCCCGTGCACATATGCATCAGTACGGCACCACCCGCGAGCAGTTGGCAGATGTAGCAGTTAAAAATCATGAAAATGGCTTAAAAAATCCTAACGCCCAATTCCGGATGGAAATTACCCCGGAGGCTGTAATGAATTCAACGATGGTTGCCGATCCGCTTCGTTTACTCGATTGCTCGCCTGTAACCGATGGCGCAGCTGCAGTTATCGTCTGTTCGGAAGAGGTCGCCCGAAAAAGTGGGAAGGCAATAATTAAAATTCGTGCATCAGCGCAGGCTACAGATCATATAGCACTTCATTCGAGGCAGAATATTGCTTCTTTACCCGCTGTGAATAAAGCTGCTGAGATAGTCTTTAAAGATTCAGGTATTAAACCTGAAGATCTTGATCTTATAGAAGTTCATGATTGTTTTACGATTGCAGAACTGGTGGTGATGGAAGAATTAGGTTTATACCAGCGTGGGAAATCAGGTCCTGCTGTTCAGAATGGTGAAACAAGGATTGGAGGAAAGATTCCCATTAATACCAGTGGTGGTTTAAAATCCAAGGGCCACCCGGTTGGCGCAACCGGTGTAGCTCAGATCATAGAGGTTGTGGAACAATTGCGTGGGAATGCCGGAGAACGCCAGGTAGAGGGTGCCCGGCTTGGGCTTGCCCAGAACATGGGCGGATCCGGTGGTAGTTGTGTTCTTCATATAATGGAGGGTATGTCATGATCGTTCCGAAATATAGCAGAGAGATACCACAACGAATGCGCCTCGAAGCCGGTAAATGTCAGGAATGTGGTTATATAGCCTTCCCACCTCGTCTTATCTGCCCGTCGTGTCATAGTCAATCCTTTGAGGACTACAAACTAAAACCTGAAGGAACAATTCTGACTTATACAATTATTCATGTGGCAGCTGATGTTTTCTCTACTCAGACACCGTTTCCGGTTGCAATCATTGAGACGGATGATGGCGCACGTTTAACAGCGCAAGTAGTAGACTGTAAACCGGAAGAAGTTTCAATAGGTCAAAAAGTCCGTCTTATGACCCGTTTAATCCAGCGCGAAGGTCATAGTGGTATTTTGCAATATGGCTACAAAGCCGTATTGATCCGATAGATTAAAATTATAACCAAATTGAAATCTCTCCCACCGCCCACTCTTGATTTCACCCGTCCTCTCGTTAGAGCTGCTATCAAATATCCATTAGCCTGGTTAATTCAGTAATTTTAGATTTATCGAACAGCGACAGTAAAGTTTCCCATTAAAAGAGGATGTTGCAGCACACCAATCTAATTTAGTGGCACTTTAGTGCCTAAAAGCTGAATCTGCAACACCCTGAAAAAAGAGGATAAAATAAATCAGTTTTCTGGCATAACAATTGCAGTTATAATTGGTGTATTACTTAAAATTTTTACAGAATCTTTTTTCGATTTTTTATCGATTTTGTTTTAAATTAGGAAATTGCCTTAAAGGATTTTAAGACATTTGGGACTGGGAATTAGGAATTTCAGACTGTTCCTCCTTTCTATCCGCTTCTTTAAATCATAAAATCGTATCAACCAGGAGAGAATATGAATACAGATGGTGAGAAAGTTAAGGCCGTCGATGTGGCGATGACACAAATAGAGCGTCAGTTTGGTAAAGGTGCTATCATGCGTCTGGGCGACCGCATAAAAATTGAAATTGATGTCATCCCTACCGGCTCGGTCTCTCTGGATGCGGCTCTTGGCGTTGGCGGTGTTCCCCGCGGCAGGATCACAGAGATATACGGGCCCGAATCCTCCGGGAAAACCACTCTGGCTCTGCATATCATAGCCGAGGCACAAAAACGCGATGGTCTTGCTGCTTTTGTTGATGCGGAGCACGCCCTGGATCCCACTTATGCTAAAAAACTTGGTGTCGATACAATTAATCTTCTTGTTTCACAACCGGATTCAGGGGAACAGGCTTTGGAAATTGTAGAAACCCTTGTACGAAGCGGCGCATTAGATATCATTGTGATCGACTCTGTAGCCGCACTCGTCCCAAGAGCAGAAATCGAAGGTGAGATGGGTGATTCACATATGGGTTTGCAAGCACGTTTAATGTCTCAGGCCCTGCGGAAGCTAACCGGATCTGTAAGCAAATCGAACACATGTGTGCTTTTCATTAACCAGATCCGTGAAAAAATTGGCGTAATGTTCGGTAATCCCGAGACAACCACCGGGGGCCGGGCCTTAAAGTTTTACACCTCTATTCGTATGGATATCAGACGTATTGCAACAATCAAGGAAGGTCAGGATTTTGTCGGAAACCGAACGAAAGTAAAAGTGGTAAAAAATAAAATGGCCCCACCCTTTCGTGATGCAGAATTTGATATCATGTATTCACAGGGTATTTCCAAGGAAGGCGACCTTCTTGATCAGGCTGTTAATTTTAATTTCATTCAGAAATCAGGAACCTGGTTTTCTTATGGTGAAACCCGGCTCGGACAGGGACGCGAAAATGTAAAACGTTACTTGCAGGAAGATGAGAAATTAATGGCAGAACTGGATATTAAGGTACGCCAGGAACTTGGTCTGATCAAGAGTGAAGAAAAACCTAAAAATGTAGAGGGTAAAGCGAAGGAAACCGTGCCTGTGGAAAACAAGGTATAAACGAAGAAGGTTTACAGGTATAAGGTATAGGGTATAAGGATGTGAGGGGTTATGACCCTTGATGAGAATAATGTTGGTGGGTTTTATCTGGATGATGGGACAAAATACATAATACAATATAAACAACACAAAAAATAGTGGCCTTTCGCGAAAGGCCACTACCGTCGAAATCATTATTTTTGAATTAATTCGTGGACTATTTCGTGTAATCCTCCGAGAGAGTCTCTTCGGGGTGAATAAAAATCACCAGATCTTACCCAAATTATTCTTCAGATGTCCATTATTATCACAAAAATTGAACTGCAAAAAAAGAATAAAAAAAGATATTCTCTGTTTGCTGACGATGACTTTATCATCGGCGTCTCAGAGGAAACCTTACTTGCCTTTGATATTTATCAGGGGAAAAAACTCTCTGGTCCAACCATTGAAGAAATCAAACTCAAAGAAAAAATTGTCTCCGTACGCGAGCAGGCCTGGCGATTTCTCTCCAGGCGTGAACATAGCCAGGCTGAATTAAGGGATAAGTTAGTCCAAAAAGCATTTGACAAAGATATTGTTGACCAGATTCTTAAAGATCTCATTAAGAAAGATTATCTTAATGACAAACGATATATCCGTCAGGTGATAAATGATGAGATCAATTTTAAGAGAAGCGGTCCTCTGCTTATTAAAAACAAATTGTCAAAAAAGGGAGTCCGAATTAATCTCGTTAATGAATTATTGGTGGAATTATATGATGAGGATTTCCAACTTAATAATTGTATCAAACTGGCTGAAAAAAAACTTAAAATACTGAATAAATTTGATCCCCTGCAGAAAAAAAAACGACTGGCAAGCTATCTGGCTCAAAAAGGTTATACCTGGGATATTATCGGAAGGATAAATAATGAACTCCAACAATTGGGACATTCTGACACAAATAATTAAAGCAGGTGAGGGGATGGATCTATCCAATATCCGTACGCCTGGCGTGCCTATCTTTCAAACCTCCAATTATCTTTATGATAATGTTGAGGAAGGAACCGATATCCTGCTCAGTAAAAAACCGGGTCATATTTATGCCCGTTATTCAAATCCAACCACCGATGCCTTGATCAATATTATGGCAACCCTTGAAAATTCTGATTCAGCCTTAGTATTTGCCTCCGGAATGGCGGCCATCTCCTCGACAATTCTGGCCAATTGTCAGGCAGGAGACCACATCGTCTCGTCTGCCTATATATATGGCGGCACCTATACTTTCTTCCAGAATCAACTCTCCCGGTTTAACATTGAAGTGACTTTCGTCGACCCAAGAGATCACAAAGCGATTGCCTCAGCAATCCAAAAGAATACAAAGATCCTCTATACGGAACCACTGGCAAATCCTACGGTGATTGCCTCAGATATAAATTATTGGCAAGATCTGGCTCACAGGCACCATTGTAAGCTCCTCCTGGACAATACTTTTACACCCCCACCCGTCATACGGCCATTGGACAAGGGTGCGGATATTGTTATCCACTCAGCGACCAAATACCTGGGCGGGCATTCCGATCTGATTGGTGGTGTTGTTTGTGGATCAGAATCCGAGATTGAAACCATCCGTCCGGTCATGAAAACATTCGGCCCTACCATGGCACCGATTATCGCCTGGCTGCTCATTCGTGGCATTCGTACTCTTGGTGTTCGGATTGAGAAACAGAATGCGACAGCCCTGCAACTGGCCAATTATTTATCAGGGCACCCCAAAATAAGAAAAGTTTATCATGCCGGATTAGCCGATAATCCACAATATGGTTTAACAAAAAAACAATTTAATGGCTTCAGTGGTATGATGGCCTTTGAGATTGACGGTGGCGAAAATAAAGCGATGACGGTGATGAAGAATCTAAAGATAATATTATTTACCGTGAGCCTGGGTGATGTTTCCAGTCTCATCTCTCATCCTGCTTCAACCTCACATATCTATCTTTCACCGGAAGAAAGGGAACAAATAGGTATCACCGATGGTCTGTTACGACTCTCTGTGGGTCTGGAATATGTTGATGATCTGAAAGCCGATCTGGAGAATGCGTTACTTTCAATTTAACCGAGATCTGAAACTATTTAGGTGCTATAATTTAATTGCATAAATCCTATTTTCCGTTCAGCAATCAATTTCTAAGGCGAAAGCAATTGCACTATTTATTTGTAGCATTCCTGATAGGGACAATTTTGTGATAAATACCCCAATTCGTGATTTTGACACTGTTTGTATATGATTCAGATTAACAGCATATTTGTCAAGTTTTCATGAAATTAATTTTGATTAAGAGAATGATCCCATTTTGAATTAATCCTTTTTCAGATTAAATTAATATTTTGATTTGGTAATATCTCTTATCAGGATTATGGTACATGAATAAAAAAATGACATCACAGGAAATACGACAATCTTTTATTGACTTTTTCACTGAAAAGAATCATACCTATGTTCCCGGTTCCCCGGTTGTGCCACTGGATGATCCGACCTTACTCTTTACCAATGCAGGAATGAATCAATTTAAAGATATTTTGCTGGGCAAGAGTACCCGCTCCTATAATCGTGCTGTAAATTCACAAAAATGCATCCGGGTAAGCGGAAAACACAATGATCTGGAAGAAGTCGGACATGATACCTACCACCACACTTTTTTTGAGATGCTCGGTAACTGGTCATTCGGAGATTATTATAAAGAGGAAGCGATCACCTGGGCCTGGGAACTACTTACCAGTGTCTGGAAAATACCCAAAGATAAATTGTATGCCACGGTTTTCAGAGAAGATGATGAAGCGGCTGAAATCTGGACAAGGGTAACAGATATCAATCCGCATAAAATTCTTCGCTTTGATGAAAAAGATAATTTCTGGGAGATGGGAGAGACGGGTCCCTGTGGTCCCTGCTCAGAAATTCATATTGATCTTGGAAAACACTTTTGCGATAAGCCTGATCTAAAGCATAAATGTGTCGTCAATGGAGAATGCGGACGCTATATAGAATTATGGAATCTGGTTTTCGTCCAGTATGACAGGGATGAAAAAGGCAAACTGCATCCACTCCCGGCAAAACACGTAGACACAGGTGCGGGGTTCGAGCGTCTGGTTGCCGTTCTTCAAAACAAACAATCAAATTATGAAACGGATATATTTACACCTTTAATTGATAAGGTGGGTGAGATTTCTGGTATTTCTTACCCTGAATCAGACCAGAGATCAGCCTTCCATGTCATCGCCGATCATGTAAGAATGCTCACCTATGCCATCGCTGATGGTGGTACACCCGGTAATGAGGGTCGTGATTATGTAATCCGGCGAATTTTGCGCCGTGCGGCACGTTATGGCCGGAATTTAAACATGCATCAACCCTTCATCTATAAGCTTGTCCCTACCGTAATCGAAATTCTCGGCGGGAGTTTCCCTGTATCAGAAGAACGTCTGCCCCATGTATCCGCAGTCATCCATTCTGAAGAGGAACATTTCAACCGAACCCTGGATCGCGGACTTGAAATCTTTGAAAACATCAAGACAGAACTAAAAAGCCGAAAAGAAATTATAATTCCCGGCGAGGAAATATTCAAATTGTACGACACCTATGGATTCCCTGTGGACCTTACCCGTAACCTCGCCGAGGAAGTGGGTCTTAAACTGGATGAGCCTGGTTTTGAACAGAAGATGAATGAACAGAAACAGCGGGCACGAAAGGCGGCAAAATTTCAGGCGACAGAAATCCCGGGAGATTCATGGATAATCCTGTCAGAGGATACACAAACAAATTTTGTCGGCTATACAGAGGATGCTATCGAAACCCACATCCTCCGCTATGCTTCACACAGGGATAAATTGCACTTGATATTAAAGGATACCCCTTTTTATGCAGAAGCCGGCGGGCAAATTGGTGACCGGGGTACGATTGCCCTGGAAGGCTTGGATCTGGAAGTTATTGATACGCAAAGGGAAGGTAATCATATCATTCATATCTGCTTACTGCCTGATAAATTTGAAGTAAACTCAGACAGGGTTGTGGCTCAGATTAAAACGGATAAGCGGCGAGAAACAGAAAAGCATCACACAGCAACACATTTGTTGCACGCTGCTCTGCGTAATGTTCTGGGGACGCATGTACAGCAGGCCGGATCCTTGGTGGCGCCTGATCGTTTACGGTTTGATTTTAATCATTATTCAAAAGTGGATACAGATCAAATAACGGAGATAGAGCGCCAGGTGAATGAGAAGATCCAGAATAATCTTGCTTTAGAAATAACCCAGGATTCTTATGATTCGGCCAGGGAAAAAGGAGCTATGGCTCTGTTTGGTGAAAAATATGGCGATGTTGTCCGAACGGTAAGGGTTCCCGGATATAGTTTCGAATTATGTGGTGGCACTCATGTAGAGCGCACCGGTCAAATAGGACCATTTGCGATAATATATGAGGGGAGTATCGCGGCTGGTGTGAGGAGAATAGAAGCGATAACCGGAAGAACGGCCGTCCGGCATTTTCAGACTATTCGTAATCAGCTCAATGAGATTTCTGAAATTGTTAGCAGCGGAGAACAGGAATTATCGCAAAAGATCAAAGATCTGGTAGAATCAAAAAAAGAGATGGAAAAGGAGCTAGACAAAGTATCATCCCAGGTTCTTTCCCAGGGTATGGATGATATCTTAGCCAAAAAAGAAGTTATAAACGGTGTTAATGTGATCATATATCCGGTTAAAAACTCCCATATGAGACAGTTAAAAGAGATCGGTGATCAAATTCGTAACAGGGTTATGAACACCATTGCAGTATTAGGTACCATTAGTGATGATAAAATTAATTTCGTTTGCGTCGTCACCGATGACCTGATCAAACAAAAAGGTCTGAACGCCGGTGATCTCGTCAAGAAGATAGCAGAGATTGCTGGTGGGGGAGGCGGCGGCCGGCCTCATATGGCAACAGCGGGTGGCAGGAATATCGCAAAATTTGATGAAGCGATGAGGGAGATAAAGAAGTTGATCTTTATTCAGGAAGGTTATGATGAATGAAGTTCTCAAAATAATGAACGATGATCATCAGATAAATAAAATGTTTGTTACCAAAATTGGAAATATGATCTCAGACAAACGGTTTAATGATATTCAAGCTCTGATTATCGGTCTTGAAGAAATGCTTACCATGCATAGAAAAATGGAAACGGAAATGTTTTATCCTTGGTTTGATGAAATCCTGGAAGAGGGAGAAAAAGAAAATGTCGTTGACAAATTAAAGGAGATTTGACCTCATGATTGCAAAGATCCATCAAAATGACTTGGAAATATGGGCAGGTTATCTGCTGGATTATTCACTGGAAGGCATTAAACCTGATGATATCGTGATAATCAAAGGTGAACATTTAACATGGCCACTTATGTCCGTTCTCCAGGATAAAGTTATTTCTGCCGGGGCGATTGCTGATATCTTCCTGGTTCCTCCGGATAACGACAGGGGAAAGGTCTGGGGCGCATCCATGGCCCGGTACGGTAGTCTGGATCAGATTAAGCGGGTTCCAGAATGGCTAAAATCCCGCTACGAATCCATGACAAAATATATCGAGATTTTAGGATCCGAAAATCCCGGATTTTATGCAAATCTTCCTGATGAAACTTCCCAGTCCATCATGAAGCAGGATGAGCCATTAAAAATGATCCGCTTATTCAAACCCTGGGTATTAACCCTGTTCCCTACTCAGGGATTTTCGGATATGGAAGGTATGTCTCTTGAGGAATATACCAACCTGATTATCGGGGCGAGCACCTCCGATCCCAGAATGCTCGATGAAGTCGAAGAAGAAATCTATCAAATTATGAAAAAGAGCGGGACAATCAGGATACAAACGGTGCACCCTGAAACCGGGCAAGAATTAGAATTAAAAATGAATATTAAGGATAAAAATATTGTCAAGTGTACCGGTGAGCGAAATTTTCCCGATGGCGAGGTTTTCACCAGCCCTGATGCAAACAGCGTTGAGGGAGAAATTTTTGTCGACCTGCCCGTTTTCTATACCGGTGTTACCATACGGGGTATTTACCTGAGTTTTTCTCAGGGGGTTATTCAGACCTATAGTGCCCTGCAGGGTGAGGACGCTCTCAGAAAAATCATCGGGACTGACGAGGGTTCTCATCGTCTTGGTGAAGTGGCGCTGGGAATGAACAGCGGTATTCAAAAGGTACTAAAGCATCCTCTTTTTGTTGAAAAAGTTGGCGGTACCCTGCATATCGCGATCGGAGCCAGTTATCCGGAATGTTTTGTTACGGATCCGGCGAGCGATTCGGGAAAGAGCCAGGCGGATAAATTACATCAGCAGGGTATTCTGAACCGATCCGCCCAGCATGTGGATATCGTTACCGATTTCAGACCGGGTGGTGTCGGGAAAGCGGTTTATCTTGATGATGTTAAGTTGGAAATAAAAGAGAATATCTGGGTGGTTCCAGGTTAATAAATCTTACCATACTTGCAATCAATCCAAAATATATCATCTAATGTTTGTGTAATCATTTTATCATAATCTGAGAATATATTGGTTTCAAGTTTGGATAATTCTGAATGATCGGATACAGTCCGTGGATTGCGTTGAAATAGTGAGCAACAGTCTTTGTAAGGTTGGATTGAGGTTTCATAGGTGTCTATTTGTATTGCCCGGTTAATTATTTCTTCTTTTTCATACGTGATCAAAGGCTGTAATACGGGAATTTCAATTGCACGTGTGGTTGAAGCAATATTGGTCAGCGTTTGAGAAGCGACCTGGGAGAGGTTATCCCCTGTAACCAAAGCATGTGCGCTGATCTTCCCGGAAAGGTTTTCTGCAGCTCTGGCCATGAATCGTCGAAATAAAATAAGTTGGTAGTCGGCCGGTTTGCCGGCGATGGCTATATCAAAATAAGTTGAAGGTAAAACATATAATTTAGATTTCAGAGTGTATTCGCTCAATTTCTTGGCAAGTAATCCAATTTTGCTCTCAACAATTTCATCAGGTTGAACATGAGAAGCGGTAAAATGCAAAAAATCAATATGACAGCCGCGGCGGGCAGCCAGGTAGGCAGATACCGGCGAATCAATTCCCCCGGAAAGCAGGACCAGCACATTCTGGGCTGTATTCACCGGAAGCCCTCCGGCTCCTTTTATTTTATCAGAGTGAATAAATACCTCATTATTTTGAATTTCAACATTAAATATTTGATCCGGTTCTTTTAGATTTACTTTTTGCCAGGGTGTTTTTTCAATGATTGCTGCCCCAAACCGCCGTTCCAATTCGATTGATGTGCCCGGGAATCTTTTGTCCGATCGTCTTACATCAACACGAAAGGTTGCCTCTATAGAATAATTTTTCTTTGCCAGAACACATAATTTTGTTTGAATCTTATTAATAATACTTTCGGTTGAATCTGAGTCAAAACCGCTGCACTCAAAACTATAAGCAGGAGCATACCAGCTGATCCCTAATACCCGGAGCAACCTTTCTACAGCCTGACTAATCCTGTTAGTTTCTTTAACCGTCAACATTAAATAGCCGCGGAATTGCCTGATCGGCCAGTCTATATCAATGCTTTTTAATGAAAGCCTAATATTCCGTAGCAATTGCTTCCTGAAATACGGCTGATTCTTGCCTTTCAGACTAATCTCACCATAATGGATAAGTATACAATTATTCATTGATTTATCAACTCTTCTTGATTAATGTAACCCCGCATGGGCGGGGTCTTCCACCGTGTCGGATTTAACCTTCAAGATGGAAGATTCCTTCGGGATGACACTAAAATTTTGCTAATCTCCCAGGCGATCTGCTAGGGCGGAAATAACAATTTTTTTGGCTACAATAGCCTATCCCGCACCTGCGGGACTTGGGGCAAACAAAGAAAAGAAGTCCACTCCCAAAGGGACTCCTTTGGGAGTGGATAAAAATAGTTGCGTCGGCCGTTGAGAGATGAATTATCCAGGTTAGGTAATTTGCGATAAATATATCCCTCTATTGAATATTTAGAAGATACAGATTATTCCAAAATTCTTCCAGATATTTTATAAACTTCCCCGCTATGAAAATAATTCTTGCCTGAATTTACTCATCTGCTTACCTTAAGTAACATTTTGTATTTCAATTCGTATGTAAAATAGAATTTTTATCCATCCATTAGAATAAATTTTATCAATCTGTGTATATATCAATGTTGAACCGTTAAATCATTAACCAAATGGGAGGGATTATGAGTGAAGAAGCACCTACCACCAGTACCACTACCACTGAAATGAGTGCCATGCAGAAAATTATCGGAATTTTTAGCGCACCTCGTCAAACTTTTGAAGCTATTGATCAAAAACCGACCTGGTTGTTACCCTTTCTTATCGGGATTGTCATTTTTATGATCTTTCAAACCCTGACTGTTGATATACAGATGGCTGAGCGATTCGAAACGATGGAAGCCCAGGGCCGGTTAACACCCGAACAATTGGATGCAGCAAGAACCCAGATGATGGGGCCGGCGAAATATATCGGCTATATTGCCGGACCGATTGTCTGGTTGATTATGATACTGATCATGGCGGCAATATTTTATGTGGCTGCTAATCTGATGATTGGCGGAGATTCATCTTATAAAAAAGTGTTTGCGATCGTATGCTGGTCCGGTTTAATCGGTAGTCTCAGTCTTATTATAATGACATTATTAATTCTATCCAAAGGTACCATGCAGGGTGTGGCCTTAGACCTTACTATTCTTCTTGATACACCGCCTCTGGGAGGTGAAAAAAGCGCCCTTTACCGGATTTTCTCAAATATCAATGTCTTTACGATCTGGCAAATCGTACTCTGGATCATTGGCTTATCGGTTAGTTATAAAGCAATCACCAAAAAAGCTGCAGTACCGATTCTGTCTCTCTGGGGTATCTGGATCGTTTTAAGTATCGTGCTGGGTCCATTCTTTGATACATTGGGTATGTAAAAATTATCTGTGTAGAGACGTAGCCATGTTACGTCTCTTCTATTTATTTATTTCGTTTTCACCGGATCTGCTGGCCGTGGCGGCAATTTCATTGGTTTTTCTTCCATCATCTTCAGCACCTCTGTTATTCCTCGCTCCAATTGTGGATCATGTCCTTCAATGACTGATTTCGGATCGTTTTCAACTTCAATATCAGGATCAACGCCATGGCCTTCTATAATCCACTCGCCGTCGGCATTATTCGTACCCCGCAATGGCACAAATGCCGTACCACCATCAAGAAAAGGTCCTTTTCCCGATATACCGACCACACCACCCCAGGTGCGTTTCCCTATCAGCGGACCAAGGCCTGCTTCACGAAAATAATGTGGAAAGATGTCCCCATCCGAAGCCGATGTCTGATTGATCAGACAAACTTTGTGTCCATGGAATACGGAATAGGGATAGGTCGTCGCTTTATCACTGTCATAACCAAAGCGGGTACCCAGCAATTTTGAATCCAACCGCTCAATTATCCATTGGGAAACGTTGCCGCCGCCATTTGATCGGACATCAACCACCATGCCTTCCTTACGAATCTGAGGATAATACCACTTGATAAATTCATATATTCCATCAGATCCCATATCAGGCAGGTGCATGTATCCGACACGCCCATTGGTTGCTTCATTTACTCTTTGCCTGTTGCCTTCTACCCATTGTATATAGAGCAGTTTAGTCTCACTAAAAACAGGTTTAAAAGTCACCTGGCGTGCACCTTTCTTAGCCGGCTTACTATTCAGGGTTAGCGTAACAGGATCAGAAATATGCTGCAATAAGCGGTAAGGATTATCAGTCCCTTTCAATTCTTCACCATTGATGGCCAATACGTAATCGCCAACATTGGCTTTTATCCCGACTTCGGTCAGAGGCGCCCTATATTTGGGTTCTTCATTATAGCCTTTGAATATTTCTGCGACTTTATATTTACCTGATTTTGCATCTAGTACAAACCGGGCACCTGGCAAGGCGACTTTTGGTCGTGGTGGAATCTCAAAGTCACCACCTTGAATATATGCATGACCAACACTTAATTCCGCAACCATCTCACCCAACAGATAATTTAAATCCGAGCGGTGAGCAACATACTTTAATAAAGGTCGATACTGATTGCCAATGGCGACCCAGTCGTTGCCATGCATATTATTAACATAAAAGAAGTCCCGGAACCGCCGCCAGGTTTCCTCAAAGATCTCAGCCCATTCCTCAGAAGGTATCCTATCCACCATAAGCCCTTTGGTCGAAATAGTTTTTTTCTCGTTTGCCTTCGGTTTAACATCATAGAGATTATAGGCTTTTTCCTGTTGTACCAGCACTTTTTTTCCATCCATTGATAAGGCATATCCTGAAATATCTTCTGCCAGAGAAGATAATTCACGATCCTTCAGGGAGTAAATCTGCAGACTTGGTTTGACATAGCTTTCCCTCCCGTAAAATCCGGCCCCGGTTTTCACGAATAACAGATGTTCCTCAACAGCGGCCAGTCCCCACATATTATCATCTTCAATCGGAACCCGCGTTGTACGTTTTGCCAGGCCGTCAAAATCAATTTTTATATAGGTCTTCTTTTTCTCCTTTTTCTTTTCATCCTTCTCCTTTTTTTCTTCTTCCCCAAGAGTCACTTCATCACTCTCCGGAGGGAAAGGGTTTTCCACTTCTTTGCGTAAGGCCATGGAAATAATACTCGTTTTACGATTGCCGGCAAAATTCCACTCCCATGTACTGATTTGAGGTGCAAATTGCCTGTCAGAGAGATAATACAGATACTCACCTTTTACCCCCCAGACAGGACTATATTCGCTAAAATTTTCCATGGTAATACGACGGGTCTTTCCGTCAGCAACAGAATAGATATAAATTGAACGGTATCCACTCCATTCACGCATGGAAAATGCCAGGTGACCGCCATTGGGAGACCATTTGTAATCACGAATTTCAGCAAATTCATGGTCGGCTACTTCGACCAGTTTTTTTGAAGCTATCGTCAATACATATAATTGACCATCCATATTACACACCGCCAATCGCTTACCATCCGGTGACCAGGCGAGGGGCGAAAGCATAGATTTAAAACTTGTTGTAAGTTGTACCGGTTTGCCTGTTCCTAGCTGATCAATAAGATAGATCTGTTCTTCTCCGGACATATCCGAAATAAAAGATATTTTACTGCCATCAGGTGACCATCTGGCCCATTTGTCGTGGGCATTTGATGAATTCGTCAGATTGCGGGTTGGTCCTTTCTCAATTGGGGCAGTAAAAATATCTCCGCGGGCTACGAACAAGGCCCGTTCACCTTTAGGTGATAATTCAAAATCCTCAATATTCTTGGCAGCTGAATATCGTGATGGACGTTTAGCCAGGCCATCATCCGGTACGGAAATGGATATTTTTTGATCTGTATTCGAATTTACATCAAATATCTGCAGTTCTCCGTTTAACTCATAAACGATTTTACCCTGATTATCAGAGGAAGGCCAGCGAACATCCCAGGTCTTACTATGGGTCAGTTGGGTTATAACTTCGGTCTTGATATTATAAGAATACAGATTTAGTGTTCCATCCCGATCGGAGGAAAAATAAACCGTATTGCCAATCCACATGGGATCCCGTTCAGTGCGGATACTTGGTGCAATCTCTTTCGTAACAAATGCTGATAAATCAAATATAAACAAGTTTTGGGCCCAACCACCCTCATAGCGTTTCCAGGTACGAAAGTCACGAAATAACGGCGAGTATACCACTTTCTTTCCATCAGGTGAAAAATCACCGGCCCCGGATGATGGCATGGGTAATTTAACCGGCAAGCCGCCCTCCCTATCGACTACATACAGGGCTGTTTCTGTGCTCCCTCCGTTTGCGTCACGGAGCGAACGGAAAAGAATCTGTTTACCATCTACGGACCATCCATAAACCTGGTTGTCATATCCCCACCGGGGTGCCAGCGGCCCGCGGGCAGGATAATAGGTTAACCGGACCGGTTCACCACCACCCGAAGACATGATATATACCTGCTCGTCACCATCATACTGACCCGTAAAAGCGATCCATTCTCCATCCGGGGAAAATTTTGGAAAAATCTCCTGGCCTGCATGTGCTGTTAATCTTATAGCTGTTCCACCAACTGCAGAAGCTTTCCAGATATCACCACCATAGCAAAAAACCACCTGATCCTGGTGAATATCCGGAAAGCGAAGTAGTTTTGTCTGGGGAAATCCCCTATCTACCAAAATCAGAATTAAGAAAACAAAGGTAAAAACTCCTGTTTTAATTGCTCCTAGCATATCATCTCCTTTTCTTAAACTGTGCGTTTCTGACATAAACCAAAATGAAACATTTATAAGATACCAATCATCATGAGTGTCCGGTTTATTATTGTATCATTCTGCTATTTTTTCAAATTGACACAGAATGAATAAACCAAATATAATAATTGGAATCTTATCATGAAAGGAAGATGAGTGGTTTGGGGTTTGTCTCTGTAGATTTGTGAGAGAAAACTTAATAAGATCATTCTTCACCGCCTTTATAAACAAATATATAACACAACCAACTGATATCCTGTAAGAAAGATTACCTTCTTCTTCTTTTCTAATGCATTAATAACTTAGCATCTCTTATATGCTATTGTAGCCGATAACTTTGTTATTTTCGCCTGGCGAATCGCCTCGGGAGATTAGCAAAGTTTTGATGTCATCCAGAAGGGATCTTCCAACGTGCTGAATCGGTTTCGACAAATAGGAAGATTCCTACGGAATAACAGAGGAGAAAATTCCATTTGATTACAGCATCGCTGCGTTATGAATATATCAATCCAATATCATTTCTTTATGCTTCACAGATAATGTGGCATATAATTTTCTTGAAACTCATTTTAAAAATTGATAAATAGTTAATTATCCTGATCAATTCATAACGCAGCCCTCGGCTGCAAACAAAAAAATAATCAACCGTGATGATAACGAAGAACAATGTCTACGGTAATTAAATTGATTGACAGTAATATAATCGACGTTTTCGGTCTAGGCCAGAGTTGTTGGGATTATATCGGCCAAATCGATGTCTATCCTCCTCCTGATACAAAACACGAAATGTCATCTCTGATGGAGGTAGGCGGTGGTCCGGTGGCTACAGCAATGGTTGCTCTGGCCCGTTGGGGTCTTTCCTGTGCATTTTGCGGTGTGGTGGGTGAAGATTCTTATGGTAAAAAACTAACAGACTCTCTTAATGCAGAAAAAATCGATACAAGGAGAACCCTGGTCCGTTCTCAGTCTTCCTCCCAGGTCGCCTTTATCGTAACTGAGAGAAACAATGGAAGGCGTACAATTTTCTGGCAGAGACCTGATGGTTCGCCGATAAAACCCGATGAACTTGATTTTGCATCAATCCGGAATGCCCGTGCCTTTTATACGGATGGACTATTTATCGACGCTTCTATAGAGGCAGCTCGAGTTGCCCGGATAGCAGGTATACCGGTCATTGTGGATGCCGGGACCCTTCGGGAAAGATCCCTGGAACTAGCTCAATATAGTGATTATTATATCGTCGCCCGGCCCTTTGCCCGGTCATTAGTCGGAGAGGATAATCCTCGAAAAGCATGTCGGGCCCTACAGAAACTTGCACCGGGGGTTGTCGGTGTCACCCTCGGAGAAGATGGATATGTGATACTCGCGAACGATCAATGGATCGAAGGTTCCGCTTATACAGTCGAGACAATTGATACCACCGGATGCGGGGATGTATTTCACGCCGGGGTTACCTATGGTGTATTGAATGGATGGGATTTAAGAATGATTCTGGATTTTGCGGCCTGGGCAGCGGCACAGGTAAGTACCAGACTTGGCGGACGGGAGGGGATTCCCGCCGTCAGTGGGTATAGAAGAGTTACGAATTAGAAATTAGAAATTGGGAATTGGGAATAAATTTGTCGGATTTCAAACGGTTTTTTTAAGTATTATTTTCAAAAACTTCAATCGACCTCGAATCCAGAACCCAGAATCCAGTATCCAGTATCGAGTATCAAATTGTATGGAGGTTAATTTGCTCATTCATCATGAAGATTTTAAAGTCAGAGCCTATGAAGTTGATGCGAAGGGTAAAGCTTCTGTACCGACTATCTGCAATTATTTGCAAGAGGCAGCTGGAAATCATGCGACAAAACTTGGTGTAGCTGTAGACAAACTTTTTAAATTGAATATGACCTGGGTGCTATCACGTCTTCATGTTCAGTTTGTCAGATTCCCCTATTGGAGAGAAAATATTCATTTGGAGACATGGCCATCAGGAAAAAAAGGAAAGTATGCCACACGTGATTTTTTAATTATTGATCAGAACAAAAATGTTATCGTTAAAGGTATATCTTCCTGGATGATACTGGATCTCAAATCTCTCAGACCAATTTCGATGCCCGATTTTATGAAAGATATTGAATCACCTGATCGTGAACGGGCTATTGATGATCAATTTCCGAAGCTCACTGCTCCTGATAATCCGGATATAGAAAAGCAATTTGATGTCAGACTAAATGATCTGGATATCAACCAACATGTGAATAATGTAAAATATATTGAATGGACTTTAGAGTCCATTCCCATCGCTGAATGGAAAAAGAAGCATTTAGCCGAGATTGAGATTAGTTACCGTGCTGAAACAAAATATGGTGAGAGCGTATTGGTAAAGACACAGCATAACAGCGATACCTATCTGCACCACGTGGTTTCAGAGAGGGATCAACGTAGTCTGGCCTTGTTAGTAACCCGGTGGCAGGACATATAACCTGTAGCATAGAGGTTGGAGAGCAGTGAGTGGCGAGAAAAAGGTATAAAGTATAGGGTATGAGGTATAAGGGGAAAATGCAGGAAACTCAATGATTGATGTTCGGCGGAAATTACTCCTTGACATGGGCTTTTCGGAAAAAGCTGTAACCATTCTTGAGCAGCAGATCAATATGGGCACTATGGCTAAGCCGTCAATTACAGAACAACATCAGGATTCCTGCGGGGATATATTATTTCTATCGTTAAAAATAGATGGCGATTTTATCAAAGATGCTATGTTTGAATACATTGGTTGTACAGGTCTGCAATCCTGTGCCTCAGCTATGACCGAAATGATCAAAAACAAATCTCTTCAGGATTCTGAAAAGATTGATGTCGGGGATATCATAGATTATCTGGAAGGAATTCCCGAGAAGAAGTATGAATGTGCAGAAATTGCCCGGGACACCTTACGCAAGGCAATCTATAACTGGAAAAATCCGGGACTTAAACTTCTATGAAATACGCTATACAGGCTTGATTAAATATGGAGATAAAACTTTATTTTTATTTTATTTATTAATTTTTTTTCATATAATCATTCAGGTGCTTATATTTAGATATATCTCTTTTAAAACAAATTATAATCTTCTATAATTCTCTGGGGAGAGAAAATGGGGCTTATTATTACTATCATCCTGATTGCTGTGGTAATTGTCATTGGGGTATTGTGGGGAAGAAATACGGTCAAAAAGGATACCATGCGCAAAGAACATGACGAGGAAGAACTCGATAAACTACATCAGTTGAGAGGATAACCAATAAAACTATTTTCATCATTTATCGTTTTTTGGTATTTTTTGTCGTTTAATACTTCATAGCAAATTTCAGCCAAAGACAAGATGAAAAGACAAGTTAACTTTTTACATAGCCTGATTTGTTTAATCATATTTTATTTTCTTTTATCTGTCACACCATCAGTCGTTGCCCAGAAGAACAATGATCAACTAAAGACGATAATCCTGCACAATATTAACGACTCTCTCTTTCTTTGGAAACATTCTCCTTCTATATTTACAGGTACCTGGACTAAAAATCATGAATAGAGGGAAGATGCCAGACATGAAACGTAATATTACCTGTATCATCACCGGCCTGATCATTCCATTCCAAATATGCCTTGCACAGCAATCTTCAAGAATTCTTAATGAGGAGAGCCGCCAACTGGTTATCAATAAAATTGGCAAGTTGCTGGTCAACAACTATGTATATCAGGAAACAGGCGAAGCCTGCGATAAATTCCTTGCTAACCAAATTGAAGGTGGAAAATATGAGGATATATCTCATCCTAGAGAGTTAGCTAAACAACTCAATGAGGATTTAAGAAAAATTCACAGGGACCGCCACATACGTGTGCAATTTATCTCACCGGAAGGAAGAGAATTTGAGTTAGAGAATCCCCAACTTTTTTTTCTCTTACGAACGCATGAGAAGTTCAAGGAAAACATGGGTATCCGGAAGGTAAAAATACTATCAGGAAATGTGGGGTATCTGGATCTACGCAGTTTTGAACCATTGGATCTGGCCCATGAGAAGATGTTAAACGCAATGCGACTATTAGAAAATGTGGATGCCTTAATCATCGACCTGAGAAATAACAGCGGAGGCAATCCGGCCATGGTACAATTCTTAGGCAGTTGGTTTTTTGATCAGCCTGTTCATCTAAACAGCATCTACTGGCGACGTGGGGATTATATAGAAGAATTCTGGACCATAAAAGATATCGGTATAAAAAAAAGACCGGAACTACCTCTGCTAATTCTGATCGGTTCAAAAACCTTTTCCGCTGCTGAAGAATTTACCTATAATATGAAAATACAAAAACGCGCGATCCTGATTGGAAATAAAACAGCTGGTGGAGCAAATCCGGGCTATACATTTTCAGTTAGTGATCAATTTAGCATTTTTATTCCAACAGGCCGGTCTGTTAATCCAATAACAAAAACGAACTGGGAAGATACAGGAATCGAGCCAGATATTTCCGCAAAATCATCAACTGCCCTTAACATTGCCCATGAAAGGGCGATGCTGGCAGGTCGTATATACCGTGAAAAGCAGGATGATCAACTGGTCTCTTCTTATATGGATCTGATTGATGATCTGGGGAAGGTTGAGGCGCTTTTTGCCGCCGGTGAGACCGACTCGGCCGAATCGATCCTCAAACAGTCACTCTCTTCCCGGATTGAAAGAGGGATATTAGGCGAATGGACTATTAATGCCCTGGGATATCAGTACATGTCTGATAAGCAGTTGACCATGGCCCTGGCGGTATTAAAATTTAATGCAAAACAATATTCGGAGTCGTCCAATGCCTGGGATAGCCTGGGGGAGGGGTATTATAAAATTGGGAATTGGGAATTGGGAATTGAGGCATACGGAAAATCTTTATTGCTTGATCCCCGAAATCAGAATGCGCAGATAATGCTCGATAAGATCAGGGACACAAACCAGGAGCAAGAGAGAAATGTTAAAGAATAAAAGTGTATGAATAGGATGCAAGTGATTGCATTATGATGAAAAATGCATTATATTGAAATATTATTAAAAACATTAAAGGAGTTAACATGGCCTCTCTACAAGTCCGCGATTTGCCGGATCAGATCTATGAGAAGCTGAAAAAAGAAGCGGCAAATAAGCATCGTAGTCTGGCTCAACAAGCGATTATAACCCTCGCCAAAGGATTGGACACGCCCAATAATCCAAAAGAGAAACGTATTCTTTTATTAGACCTTATAAGCAGGGATAAACTTAGTAAAGAAAAATACAAACTAAGTGACCCGGTCAAGTTAATCAGGGCGGACAGAGAGAGGTGATTGCAGTACTTGATGCCAGCGCTGCTATTAATATTATCTTTCAGCGAACAGCATTTAAACCATTGTTGGATTATTTAAAAGGAGCAGATTGGGTCATTGCTCCTGATATTTTTGTTTCTGAAGTAACAAACGTTTTCTGGAAATATCATCAATTCGAAGATTTACCGTTGAAACTCTGCGAAAAATCTCTTAATAAAACAATCGGGTTAATTGATGATTTTATTAATGCGGGAGATTTATATCAAGAAGCTTTTTCTTTTTCCTGCCAGGTTAATCATCCTGTCTATGACTCGATGTATTTAATTTGTGCCAGAAGGTATAACGGAATTTTTTTATCCGTTGACAAAAAACTGAATAAACTGGCCCAAAAGCACTCATTAAAGATCGTTGAAAATATTTAATTAGAACAATCAATCCAGCAATTGCGTTCTTAATTCAAGCGGATTTCCTGCTTCAATTGTTTTAAAGGGGTTGCTAATAGCTTTATATAATTGTTTCTGTTTTCGATAAATCCGGACCGCTTCAGGATCCGGTTTCGCCCGCCTCTTTTCATCAGTCTTGATAAATGAGTCTACAATTCTCCCGAGATCGTCATCCCCTTTCTCTTCTTTTTGCCATACCCAGGCCGCATGTAGTGCAGCACCCATCGCCGCACCCTCACCCTCCACCGGGACAACTTCCGTTTCAAAAATATCAGCAATACATTGACGCCAGGGTCTGGAATTTGACAATCCACCCGTCAGGCGGATTTCAGACGGATTAAATCCCATGCGCTTAAAACCATCATGGAAACTAAGAACATGACCCTCAAGCACAGCACGACACAAGATATCCTGGTTAAAATCAGCTAATTGAAAACCAAAATAAACCGGTGTAGCCAGAGGAAGGTCTGGTGTTCTTTCACCGATGAACCAGGGGATTAGAATCCGGCCGCCATTTCCTGGCTCAGTTTTTTCTATTATTGTAACAAATTCTTCGTGTGAGATGCCAAACATATTCAAAACATCATCATAACCATTGGCAAGATTGGAAACACATAGAAGTGGCAGATAATGACCGGTACTGTCGCAAAAGGCAGATATTTCACCTGTTGGATCGATGTAGGGCTTTTCCATTACCGTATAGGCGGTTCCGCTGGTACCAAGACTAATTGTAACGATACCCGGATTAATGTTTCCCGTACCGATGGCTCCATACATGTTGTCCCCGGAACCGGCATCTATTTTGCAGGATTCTGTAAAACCATATCTGTCGATAAGTTCTTTTGAAATAGTTCCAATACTTTTATCAGAAGGTTCAATTGACGGTAATTTAAACTTCAACCCCGGGTCGATTGCATTGATTACCTTGTCCGACCATTGACCATTTTTGGGATTCCAGAGAGCAATACCAGAGCTATCACCTGGCTCCATTACCCTTACCCCGCCCTTTTTCCCACCGGCCAGATACCAATTGATATAATTATGAACAAGAAAAAAAGTAGAGGTTTTATCGTAGGCTTCCCTCTCATGACAATACATATGAAATATCTTTGCTGCCGTATATCCTGTGCGCTGGGAATTTCCGACTTCTTCCACCATTTTATCCACCCCACCAATGGCTTCGGTAAGAATCCGGCATTCTTCCAGCGTAGCAAAATCGTTCCAGAGTTTACTGCGCTCCCTGGTAAGATTACCGTCAGCATCTAAGGATACCAATCCATGCTGTTGGCCCGAAACAGATATGGACTTAATTGCCGGAATCTCGATCTCTGATTGTTTTAGCCGTTCAAAAACGGTGTCAACAGCCTCTATCCACATTGTAGGATCTGACTCTGAGACACCTTCACCAAGACCCTGAATGACACCATTCTTTGTATCGTAATCCGGCAGATCTTTATCATAATTGACAGCCGTAATAAATACGGTTTCATGCTTTTCCAGGTCAATTACGACCAGTTTGCAACTCTGAGTGGATACATCCAGTCCGGCAAATAAATTTTTATTCATTATACCCTTATTCCTTTTCCCCTCCCCGCGACTCACTCTCCACTTTGAATCACTTGCGGAAACTCGTTCGCGGTACCCAGATCCAGTATACGGATATTGCGCCATTTCACTTCCAACCCGGCTGTTTTGGCACCATGTACCTGCAAACCGATAAATCCTTCAGCCGTCATATCATCGATCAGATTAGTAGCCGGCACCCCATTAAGCCATGTACGAATGGATTCACCAATAGCTTCGATGTGTAGTTTATTCCATTCATTGTGTTTAAAGGCATTGCGTGCTGCCTCATTTTGGCGTAAATCATATAACCAGCCACGCCTTGCTTCGTCATAAACACCAGCCGTCCAGGCACGATCGGAGGGATCAATTTCCACCTGATAGCCATGTACCCGACCGTTTTTAAATGACTCTATACTGTTACTTCGGATCTGAACGCCCGAGTTTAACGCATCGTCTACCAAAAATTCCAGTTCCAGCACAAAATTACTATAAGGTTTCTTGGTGCAGAGAAAACTATTCGGAGTATTGAGAACTGTGATCCCTACAATTGTACCATCTTCCACTTTATATTCAGCTTCCCCTCCTTTTTGTTCCCAACTCTCCAGAGTCTTACCATCAAAAAGGGCCTCCCACTGAGCATTTAAGCGGTTCCCAGCCTGAGCGGCAGTTAAAAACAATATCAACGACAAAAAAACGACCATTTTAATTCGATACATGTTAATACCCTTTCTATATGTAGCAAATAAAGTTATATATCTATCCAGGGATGATCATGGTAGACACATAGACATTTAATCTGATCTATTCTACCGCAGCACA